>Ga0210405_10000205_pt1 | contig 84284 bp, 55 predicted proteins | sample IncBWH11MmetaG_FD_155492 | JGI IMG/M metagenome (GOLD analysis project Ga0210405, IMG submission 155492) | Forest soil microbial communities from Barre Woods Harvard Forest LTER site, Petersham, Massachusetts, United States - Inc-BW-H-11-M | ecosystem: Environmental > Terrestrial > Soil >... | reverse complement strand
CCTCCCCTGCCGCGCCCTCTCGCCCCGGCTCCGCTGCCGCGCCGTCTCGCCCCGGCTCCCCTGCCGCACCCTCTCGCCCAGATTCCCCCGGCCGCGCCGCTGCCCGTCCCTGCTCCCCCGCCGCCGGCACGCTCGGCCCGAGCAGCTCCGCCGCGGCGCGCTCGGCGGCGCCGGGATCGAGCGGGATCTCGAAACGCCCGGGCGCCAGCCTGCCGAGCAGCAGGTTGACGTCGGTCAGGGTGAGCGGCCCGCCGGCGCCGTAGCAGGCCGGACCGGGACGGGCGCCGGCGCTCTCCGGTCCCACCCGCAGGCGGCCGTCGCGGTAGGCGCAGATCGAACCGCCGCCGGCGGCGACGCTCTCGATGGCGAGCGCCGGCGCCACCAGGTGGGCGTCGCCGACCCGGTGCTCGAAGAGGTATTCGAAGTCGCCGTCGAAGCGCGCCACGTCGGTGCTGGTGCCGCCCATGTCGAAGGCGATCACCCGGGAGAACCCGGAGGCCCGACCGGCACGCGCCGCGCCCACCACCCCGCCGGCGGGCCCCGAGAGCAGGCTGTCCTTGGCGCGGAAGGCGGCGGCCTGCACCAGCCCCCCGGCGCTGGTCATGACGTGCAGGGCGCCGCTCGGCAGCGCTCCGGCCACCGCCGCGAGATAGCCGGCGAGGACCGGCGCGAGATAGGCGTCCACCACCGCGGTCTCGGCCCGCGGCAGCAGCTTGATCAACGGCGCCAGCGCCGCCGAGAGCGCCACGTGCTCGAAGCCCAGGCCGCGCAGGAACGCCCCGACATCCTGCTCGTGGCGCGGGTTGCGGTAGCTGTGCAGCAGCGCCACCGCCGCACACCGCACGCCGGCCGCGAGCAACTCGCCGGCCCGCCCGCGCAGCGCCGCGAGGTCGAGCGGCATGATCGTCGAGCCGTCGGCGGCGAGCCGCTCGTCCACCTCCACCACCGCCCGGTAGAGCGGCGCCGGCCGCGCGATGGACAGCGCGAACAGGTCCGGCCGCTGCTGGGTGCCGATGCGCAGCAGGTCGGCGAAGCCGCGGGTGACGAACAACGCCACCGCCGCGCCGGTGCGCTCGAGCAAAGCATTGGTGCCGCGGGTGGTGGCGAGGCGCATGGTCAGCGGCGGCAGCGGCCGGCCGGGCGGCGTGCCGGTGAGCAGCCGCGCCGCCAGCACCGGCGCCTCCTCGACCGCCCGCAGCTCGACCGGGGCGCCAGCCAGCTCGCCGGCCGGCAGCGTCCCATCCAGCCGCAGCTCCGCGCCGCCGTCCCCACCGCCCTCGGCGCCGGCGTCCCCACCGCCCTCCCTGCCGCCCTCGGCGCCGGCTTCCCCACCGCCCTCGGCGCCGCTGGCCAGCACCCGCCACCCGGCGCCGACCCCTGCGGCCGGGCCGAGCAGGCGCAGCTCGCAGCCGTCGAAGAAGCCCGCCGGCAGGCGACCGCCGCCGCCGCCGATCGGCCCCAGCCGCACGGCGCCATCGCCGAGCCGCGCCGCGATGCGGGTGCGCAGGGCGGCGCTCGACAGCACCTTGGCCCGCCGCAGCCGGCCGGCCGGATCGACCGCCAGGCAGTCGGTGAAGGTGCCGCCGGTATCGACCGCCAGGTGCCAGCGGCCATCGCCGACGGCGACCATTCCGCGATCGCCTGGCCCCACGCCGGCGGCCCACCTGGGAGCTGCCGTGCGCTCGGTCACCGGGAACTGAAGGGGAAGGACTCTCGCCGGCGTCGGCGACCAACGGCGGCAGCCAACGGCTTGGTCCGCGGAGCAGCGACGGCGGCACCTGCGCCGCTCATGCCGCGGCCCGCAACGGCGGCGGCGCCACCGGGGCCGCCGGCACCGCGGGGCTGGCGGCCGCCGGCCGCAGCGACTCGGCGAGCGGTATCTTCGGCATGGCCGGCACCCCCCCTGCCGGTTCCGGCGTGCCCGCACCCGCCGCCGGCGCGCGGCCGGATTCTGCAGCCGGCACCGCTCCGACCGGCACCGCTCCGACCGGCGCCGTGCCAGCCGGCGCCGTGGAGTCGGCCACCGTCGCGCGGCCGGCGCCCCCCGGGGCCGCCGGGGCCGGCGGCGGCGCCGGCCGCTTCTCGGGCTCCTTGCGGGCGACGGCGCGCCGCGGCGGCAGCGCTTCGCCCAGCTGCGCCGCCAGCCGCCGCACCCGCTCGTTGCCGTCGTCGCGGCCTATTGCCTTGTGCAGCCACCGCTTCGCCCCGCGCTGATCGCCGCCGGCCAGCGCCAGCTGGCCCAACGCGGCGTCGGCCTCGGCCTCGGCGCCCTCGAGGTGCTGCGCTTTGCGGTAGTAATCTCGCGCCTCGTCGGTCCGGCCCTGGCCCAGCGCCACGTCGCCGAGCGCCAGGAAATTGAACGGGTTGCGGCTGTCGAGCTTGCCCGAGAGCGCCATCAGCTGGTCGGCCTCGTGGGTGCGGCCGGAGGCGTAGAGCACCGCCGCCAGGTTCTGATAGGCGGCGACGGCGCCCGGATCGCCGGCAAGCGCCTTGCGGTAGGCGGCCTCGGCCCCCGCGGTATCCCCGCTGCGGCGCAGCGCCACGCCGTAGTTGATCCAGCCGCGCGCCAGCTCCGGATCGAGCTGGGTCGCCTTGCGCAGCCAGGTCAAGGCCTCCCGCTCGTTGTTGGCCCGCAGCAGCTCGGCGCCGCGGTTCGAGTAGTAGAGGGCGATGGCGGTGAGGTCGGAGACGCGGTGGATCTGGCGGTAGTTCGGCGTGCCCAGCGGCGTGAACTCGAGGATCCGCAGCATGCTGCCAGCGCCGAAGCCGGCGGTGATGTGGCCCGACTCGACCACCAGGTTGCCATCGCGCTCGAACTTCTCGACGTCGCCGACGTCGAGGTAGAAAACCGGCACGCCGAGCTCGCGCGCCATGCCGACGAACAGCCCGGTGAACGCCAGGCAGTTGGCGTGGTGGCTCGCGAACACCTCCTGCGCCGTGCCGGTGAGCCCCGCCTGGTAGACCAGCGCCAAGCCGTCGCTGCCGAGCAGCGCGCCAAGCAGCCGGTTGAGGCGCGCCTCGCTCGCCAGGTCATCCGGGACCTGTTTGTGCACCCACTGGCGCATCTCGCTGTTGAGCTGCCAGGGGATGACGACACCCGCCGGATCGAGGCCACGGAGCCGCAGCTGGTGCGCCAGCTCCAGCTGTTCCGACATCCCTGGCGCGAGGGTGGTGCAGGCGCCGCCACCAAGCAGGCACAGACCTATGCAGCAGCCGGCGCCGAGCAGCCGGCGCGCGCCAAGGACGATGGGACGCCTGCTCATCGCGGACTCCTAGGTCGGCCGCGCCGGCGCCGCCGCGGTGCGCCGCAAGGGCAGCAGCTTGAGCACCAGCACCAGCAGCACGGCGATCAGCACCAGCGCCACGATCGGCAGGGTCACCGCCAGCACCGCCAGCAACGCCGAGCTGCCTCCCTCGACGGTCGCCAGCACCGGATTGCCCAGGCCGCCGGTGCTGATCGAGGAGACCTGCCGCGCCACCGTGGTGAGCCCCTGGAACAGCGCCGCCGTGCCGCCGCCGGCCACCACCGCCAGCGTCCAGCGCAGGAACGGCCCGCAGTCGACCAGGGTCGAGGCCATCAGCAGGATGCCGGCGGCGACGGCGGTGGGCGCCGCCAGCGCGTCGAGCAGGTTGTCCACCCAGGGGATGTAGTAGCCGAGGATCTCGACGCCGGTGGCGACCGCGAAGGCGACGAGCGCCGGGGTCGAGCCGATCCAGCCGAAGCCGCCGACCACCGGCAGGCCGCCGAAGCGAGCCGCCAGGCCGGCGATCAGCAGCGGCACGAAGACCCGGAAACCGCAGGCGGCGGCCAGACCGAGGCCGATCAGGATGCTGGTCAGGAGCTCCACGCGCTGGCCTTCTTTCGTTCCTCTTCTCGCGGACCGCCGGGCGGTTCCGGCCTGCCGCGATCCCTACCTGCCCATGCTACCGCAACCGCCCCACGAAGTCCCTAACCACTTGGCCACGGCTCTGCAAGCAACTGGTCATACCCCTGGCGGCACCGCGGCGCCGCCTGACGCGCCACTCAGCGGCCCGCCCAGCACCGCGGGTCGAGGTCGTAGGGCAGCGGCGTCAACACCTCCAGCCCGCCCGGCCCCAGCCAGCAGAGGTCCTCGAGACGGACGCCCCAGCCGGCGTCCGGGTCGTAGAGGCCGGGCTCCAGGGTGAAGACGTCGCCCGCCGCGAGCACCCCCTCGGCGCCTGCCACCTTGCGGAAGACCGGCAGCTCGTGCAGCTCGTAGCCGACGCCGTGGCCGAGGTTGTGGACGTAGCCGGCAACCGTTCCGGGCTGGTGCAACGGCGTGGGATACCCCGCCGCCTCGAGCCGCAGGCATACCGCCTCCTGCAGGTCCCAACCCCTGACCCCGGGAGCCGCCAGCGAGCGCGCCGCCGCCAGCGCCGCGAGCACCGCGGCGTGGGCGCGGACGAGCGCCGCCGGCGGCTCGCCGGCGCACAGGGTGCGGGTGCAATCGGCAAACAGCGGCGGCCGGTCGCGCCAGGCGCCGCGCGGGAAGAGGTCGACGATCAGGGGCTCGCCGCCGCGCAGCTGCCGCCTGTCGGTGCCCGCGGAGTGCGGCACCCCGGCCTCGCCGCCGGGCGCCAGGATGTTACCGTGCGGCTGCTCGACGCCGTGCTCCGCCATCACCCGAGCCGCCGCCGCCCGCAGCCGGCCCACGGTCAACGGGCTGCCGTCGAGCCAGAGGGGCTCCCCGGCCGCCGGCCGGCATCCATCGCCGCCGGCGCCACCGCCACCACCCGCGCCCCCGCCGCCGGCCGCGCTCCCGCCCCCGCCCCCGCCCCCGCTGCCGCCATCGGCCCCGGCCAGCCAGCCCGCCAGGGTGCGCATGGCGTCCACCGCCGCCGCCGCCGCCGCGCGCACGGCCGCCAACTCGGCAGCGGTCTTGCGCTTGCGCGCCAGCCGCACCAGCTCGTTGCCCGGCACCCACTCCCAGCCCTGCTTGGCGAGCGCCGCGCAGGCACCGCAGATGTCGCCGGCCGGCGCCAGGCCGGCCAGGGCCACCCGCCCGGGCGCCACGCCGCTCGCCGCCAGCGCCCGGCCGATGACCCAGGCCAGGTGGGCGGCGGGATCGGGCGCTTCCTCGGCGGCCCGCAGCACCTCCAGCTGCTCAGGAGAAATCAGCGCGAGGCCGGTGGCCGCCGCCTCGTCCCGCTCCATGGCGACGAGATAGGCGAGACGCGGCGGAGCGCCACGCGGCGCCACCAGCAGCGCGCCCCCGAGGTGCGCCGGCGCGTCCAGGAAGGCCGCCAGGTCGGGGTCGCCCGCCGACCGCGCGACAACCAGCAGGGCCTGGCAGCGCAGCTCGGCCAAGCCGGCGGCCAGCGCCGAGAGCCTGGCCCCGGCAGCCGGCGGAGCAGCCTCTGGCCCCGCTCGCGGTGTCATCCGGGGTACCCGGGGTATCCGGGGTACCTGGGGTACCAGGGGTCCACGGGAGCCACCGGGGCCATGGCGACGAGCGGGTTACAGGTTGCGGCTGATGAAGCTGACGAACGCCGACTTGGGCAGCGCGCCCATGGTGCGGTCGGCCATCTGGCCGTCCTTGAAGAGGATGAACGTGGGGATGCTCGACACCTGGAACTGGAAGGCGATCTGCTGGTTCTCGTCGACGTTGAGCTTGGCGATGCGCACCTTGCCGTCGAGCTCGTCGGCGATCTCCTCGAGCAACGGCGCGACCATCCGGCAGGGACCGCACCACGGCGCCCAGAAGTCCACCAGCACCGGCGTCTGTGACTTCAGCACGTCGCTCTCGAAACTCTGCTCGCTGACCGTTACCACCTTATCGCTAGCCATTGCTTGTCTCCTGTGACGGTTGTGACGGCCGGGGTCTTCCGGTGCCTTCCCGGATCTATCAACCGGCCGGCGGCGTCTCTTGTTCCAGCCGCCGGCGGCTGAAGTACTCGCGGGTCGCCTCGACGTCGCGGCCGATCTGCGCCGACAGATCCATCACCGTCGGGAAGATCCGCTCTTCGCGCAATCGCTTGTAGAACGACAGCTCGACCCGCTGTCCGTAGACGTCGGCCTTGAAGTCGAGGATATGGCTTTCGACCACCCGTTGATAGTTCTCGTAGACCGTCGGCCGCGTGCCGATGTTGGTGGCGCAGTCGAAGCTGGCGGGGAAGCTCGGCAGCAGCACCCGGCTGGCATAGACGCCGTCGGCCGGCAGCAGCTTGTGGGTCGAGCCGACGTTGATCGTCGGCCAGCCGAGCTTCTGGCCCATGCGGTCGCCGCGCATGACGCTGCCCTCGATGCAGAAGGGGTAGCCCAGCATCTCGGCGGCGGCGTCGACGCGGCCCTCGGCGATGGCGCGGCGGATGCGGGTGCTCGAGATCCGCTCGCCCCGCAGCATCACCTCCGGCACCGCGCAGGCGGAAAAGCCCAGCTCGCCGCCGAGGGCGCGCAGCAGGTCGAGGTTGCCCTCGCGGCGGTAGCCGAAGGTGAAGCTCTCGCCGACGTAGACCTCGCGCGCCGCCAGCCGCTCCCACAGGAACTCGCGCACGAACTGCCGCGCCGGGGTGCGCGCGAAGTCGCGGGTGAAACGCACCACCAGCAGGACGGCGATGCCCGCCGCCGCCAGCAGCCGCTCCTTCTGCGCCGGCGTCGAGATGGCGAGCGGCGACTGTTCCGGCCGCAGCACCGCCAGCGGATGCGGGTCGAAGCTGACCACCACCGCCGGCGCCGGCAGCTCCCGGGCCCGCGCCACCACGCCGTCGAGGATGGCGCGCTGGCCGCGGTGGACGCCGTCGAAGTTGCCGATGGCGACCACGCCGCCTCGCGGCAGGTCGCTGCTGTCATAGGCGTCCTGAACCACCAGCATGGCGATATTGGGTCGGGGGCGGCGGCGCGGCGCCGGTCCGGGGGCGGGCCGCTAGGCCGTCAGGGCGGCGGGCGCCGGCGCCACCACCCTGCCGACGAGGTCGCCGGCGTAGGCCTCGGTGATCTCCACCGTCGCCAGGGCCGGCCGCTCGCCGAGCGGTCCGCCGGCAGCGGCCAGGGCGCCGGGCTCGACGTCGTTGATCAGCACCTGGCCGTCGATCTCGGGAGCCATCCCGTGGTGGCGGCCGGCCAGCAGGTGCTCGCTCTCGGCGCTCGGACCTTCGACCAGCACCTCGAGCCGCCGACCGACCAGGCGGCGGCGCGCCCCGAGCGCGATCGGGCGCTGCGCCGCGAGCAGCTGGCGCAGGCGGCGGCGGGCCACCGGGCGCGATACGCCCGCCGCCAGCGCCGCCGCCGGCGTGCCCGGCTCGGGACTGAAGGCGAAGCCGCCGAGGTGGTCGAGGCGGGCCCGCTCGACGAAGCCCAGCAAGTCGCGGAAGTGCTCCTCGGTCTCGCCGGGGAAGCCGACGATGAAGGTCGAGCGCAGGAAGACGTCCGGCACCAGCTCCCGCGCCCGTTCGAGCAGCCGCAGGTAGCGCGCCGCGTCGCCGCCCCGGCGCATCGCCTTGAGGATGTCGCCATGGCTGTGCTGCAGCGGCATGTCGAGATAGGAGCAGAAGCGCGGCTCGCCGCCCATCAGGCGCAGCAGGTCCTCGTCGAGGGTCGTAGGGTAGGCGTACAGGAAGCGGATCCAGGGGATCGAGGTGCCCCGCAGCAGCGCTTCGACGAGCCGCACCAGGCCGTGGCGCCGCTGCCCCAGGTCCTCGCCGTAGCGGGTGGTGTCCTGGGCGATAAGGTTCAGCTCCAGGATGCCTGCCGCTTCGAGCTGCCGGGCCTCCGCCACCAGGCTCTCGACGCTGCGGCTGCGGAAGCGGCCGCGCCAGATGGGGATGGCGCAGAAGGTGCACGGGTTGTTGCAGCCTTCGGCGACCTTGAGGTAGGCGTGGCCGCGGGTGGTGAGCAGCCGCGGCGCGGTGTGATCGAAGACCAGGTGGGAGGGCGCCGGCAGCGGCGGCCCGCCACCCAGCTCCACCAGCCGGCCCACCTCGCGCAGCTGGTCGAGACCGACGAAGCCGTCGATCTCCGGGATCTCGCGCGCCAGCTCGTCGCCGTAGCGGTTGACCATGCAGCCGGCCACCAGCACCCGCTCGACGCCCTGGCCCTTGCGGCCGACCACCTCGAGGATGGCGTCGATCGACTCCTGCTTGGCCTCCTCGATGAAGGCGCAGGTGTTGATCACCACCGTCTCGGCGCGCTCGAGGTCGCCCACCACCTCATAGCCGCGCCGCGCCAGCTCGCCCAGCATGATCTCGCTGTCGACCAGGTTCTTCGGGCAGCCGAGGCTAATCATGCCCACGCGCGGGCGGCGTTCGGACTCGGCCATAGGCGCGAGAGTCTACCAGATGGGCCCTCGCCGGCCCGGCCGGCGGACCAGCCGGCAGCCGCGGGCGCCCGCCGGCTCCATCACCGGTGCCCGAACCGCCGCTCAGCGGTGTCTGAACCGCCGTTCACCGGCGGCCGAACCGCCGCTCCAGGTCGGAATCGGTCATCTGCAACACGATCGGCCGCCCGTGCGGGCAGGCGTAGGGCTGCTCGGCAGCGAACAGCTCGCTCATCAGCGCCTCCATCTCCGGCGGCGACAGCGGATGATGCATCTTGACCGCGCCCTTGCAGGCCAGGCTGGCGGCCAGGGCGTCGAGCAGGCGCGGCGCCAGGCCCCCGTCCGCCGCCGCGCCGGCCGCGGCGTCGCTCGCCAGGGCCGCCAGCAGGCCCTCCGCCTCGCCGGCGGCGAGCGCCGCCGGCACCGCGGTGAGCGCCAGCGTCGCTCCCGAGAGCTCGGTCAGGCCGAAGCCGCAGGCGGCGAGGGCGGGGCCCAGCTCGAGCAGGCGCAGGCGCTCGGCCGGGCCGAGCTCGAGCAGCCGCGGCGTCAGCAGGGCCTGCGAGGGCGGGGCGGCGGCCGCCAGCGAGCGCCGCAGCCGCTCGTAGAGGATCCGCTCGTGGGCCACGTGCTGGTCCACGAGATACAACCCGTCCGGCCCTTCGAGCAGGATCAGGGTGCCCTTGTACTGGCCGAGTAGGCGGAACGGGCGGACCACGCCGTCGCGCCCCGAGAGCGGCACCGCGGCGCGCTGCGGCGGCAGGTAGGAGGGCATGGCCAGACGCCCGGGCATTGCGCCGCCGCCGGCGCCCGTGGCGGCCTGGCTCGCCGCGCCGCCCAGGGAACTCGAGCCACCCGCGAGGTCCGCACCGCCCGCACCGCCCTCGGCCACCTCGCCCGGCATCGCCAGCGGCCCGTGCCGCCAGGGCGCCGCCGGCGCCGGGCCGCCCAGCCCCTGCCAGGCGAACGGCACCACGGGCGCCCCGCCCGCCGGCGCGCGCAGCGGCGCCGCCACCTCGCCGCGCGCCCGCGCCAGGGCGTCGCGCAGCGCCGCCGCCACCCGGTCGAGCAGCCGCGGATCGCGGAAGCGCACCTCGGCTTTCTGCGGGTGGACGTTGACGTCCAGCTCCTCCGGCGGCAGGTCCAGGAACAGGAAGAGCGCCGGGTACTCGTCGCTCCGCCACTCCTCGCGCACCGCGCGGTAGAACGTTCCGAGCACCGCGCGGTCGCGCAGCAGCCGGCGGTTGACGAAGACGAACTGGCGGCGGCCGCGTACCGTCTCCGGCGAGCCCACGAAACCGCCGATGCGCTCGATTCGCTCGCCGGCGGGAAGAGCGCCGAGCGGAACGCCCGCTTCGCCGAGCCCGCCGACTCCGCCCGGTCCGCCAAGCCCGCCCGGTCCGCCCGACCCGGCGGGCCGACCGCTGTCACCGATCGCCGTCAGCTGCGCCGCCAGCGCCTCGCCGAATAGCGCGGCGATGCGCTGGCGCTGCCCGGCGGCCTCTGCCATGCCGCCGCCGAACCCGGCGGCGAGGCCCGGCGCCGCGGCGGGCGGCAGCACGTCGAGCAGCACCCGGTCCTCGTGCAACACCCGCCAGCGCACGTCGGGGCGCGCCAGCGCGTAGCCCTGCGCCACCTCGACGGCGCGCCGCAACTCGGTCTCGGGAGACTTCAGGAACTTGCGCCGCGCCGGCACGTTGAAGAACAGCGAGCGCACGTCCAGCGTGGTGCCGCGCGGCCGCGCCAGCGGCTCCGCCACCCGCACCCGGCCGCCTTCGATCAGCACCCGCCGCCCGAGACCGGAACCCTCGGCGGTGGTCAGCTCCACCCGCGCCACCGAGGCGATCGCGGCCAGCGCCTCGCCGCGGAAACCCAGCGTGCCCACCCGCTCGAGGTCGGCGAAGCTGGCGATCTTGCTGGTGGCGTGCCGGTCGAAGGCCAGCAGCGCGTCGTCGGCGCCCATGCCGCAACCGTCGTCGGCGACGGCGATGCGGCTCTTGCCGCCGGCCTCGAGCAGCACCTCGACCTGGCGCGCGCCGGCGTCGAGCGCGTTTTCGATCAGCTCCTTCACCACCGAGGCCGGCCGCTCCACCACCTCGCCGGCGGCGATCTGGCTGACCAGCGGATCGGGCAGCAGGCGGATCCTCGACATGCGGGCATTGTAGCGGCCCGCCATCAACAAGTAACCGCGGCGTCACCGCGCGGCGCCACCGGCGTCACCCGGCCTTCTCAATGTTTCGACAGGATCGCCTTCACGGGCGTTCGCGCCCAGGTCGAGACTCTTGCTCCGGGCTCCCCCGGGAAAGGAAGACAGGGATGACGATGAGAAAAACGGCTGCGCTCGGCGGCCTCCTCGCCGCACTCTTCACGCCTGCGGCCTTCGCCGCGGAAGGACCCGTGCCGCGGGGCGTTCCCCACCTGGATCACGTGTTCCTGATCATGATGGAGAACCACGGTTACTCCCAGATCGTCGGCAATCCGTTCGCGCCGTACGCCAACGTGCTGGCCCAGTCCGCCAACGTGGGGACGAACTATTTCGCGGTCGCCCACCCCAGCTCGACGAACTACCTGGAGGTGGTGGGCGGCTCGAATTTCGGCGTGCACACCGACAACGCCCCCGACTGGGGCAGCACCACCTGCGTCACCAACCTCGCCTCGGGGATCGTCGCCACCGACAACCCGCCGAGCCCGAATATCTGCCCGATCGCGGGCACCGGCACGGACGCGGCGACGCCGGCCGTCGACCTGACCAACGAGACCAGCGGCCCTCCGGGCGAGAACAACCTCGACGGCGTGATGTCGATCCCGGCCGCCGCCAACACCTCCGGCAAGATGATCGGCGATCAATTGGCCGCCGCCCGGCTGTCCTGGAAGAGCTACCAGGAGAGCCTGCCGCTCGCCGGCGCCGCCAACGTCACCTATAGCGACGGCTTCTTCACCGATCGCACCGACTTCTCGGCGGTCGGCCTGTCGGCGAGCGACCTCGTCTTCCTCTACGCCGCCAAGCACAATCCTTTCGTTTATTTCAAGAGCGTGCAGCAGGGCTCGAACCCGAACAACAGCATGGCCAACGTGGTCGGCTTCGACGGCCCGCAAGGGCTGTATGCGGATCTCCGGACCGGGCGCGTGCCGACTTTCTCGTTCATCGTGCCGAACCAGTGCAACGACCAGCATGGGCGGGGCAACGCCGGCGCCACCTGCGCCTTCGACCCGAACGACAACGGCACGCAGGACGGTCTCAACCCGGCCCTCATCTACCGCGGCGACGTCGCCCTGCAGACGATCGTCGAGGCGATCAAGAGCTCGCCGGTGTGGAAGAGCCACGGCGACAACGCCATCGTCGTGATGTGGGACGAGAACGATTACAGCGTGTCGCCGAGCATCAACAAGGTGCTGATGATCGTCGACACCAACTACGGCGTCCACGGCGTCGAGAGCTCGGTCCTCTACACCCACTTCTCCCTGCTGAAGACGCTCGAGGGCGGCTTCGGGCTGCCCTGCCTCAATCACGCCTGCGACTCGAGCAGCCAGGTGATGTCGGACCTCTTCGCCCGCTAGCCGGCGCACCCGGCGGCCGACCCTCCCACCGCGCCGCTTCCGGGCGCGCCCTGCCGCCAGGCGCCGGTCACCGGCGCCGGCGGCAGCCTTGCCAACTCCGCGGCAATGTCAAAATCGCAATTCGAAATCTGTCATGCTCGCATATTATTGACAGTGTTTTTATGATATAGCTATATTTCTATCCGGCTCGGCCACCTCTGGCCGTAGACCACGCATAGGAGGCTTCCGATGGGCAGATCCCTGGTATCGGCAACGATCCTCGCCGCGATCCTCAGCACCTCGGCCGCGCTGGCCACCACCTGCAACCTCGACTGGCGCAACACCGGCACCCAGACCGCCGACGACCTGGCGCTGGTGCTCCCCGGGCTGAACACCATCACCCAGTGGTATGACGGCACGCCGGGGTGCGACGACGTGTTCGGCGCCGCCAGCGCCACGCAAGCGGGGGGCAACACGACGCTGCACTGGACCAATCCGGCGACTTCCATCCCGCCCGACCCGCACGGCACCTCGCCGCAGGTCCACGTCGGCTGGACCACGTCCGACAACACCTGCCCCCAGCAGGTCACCGGCTACTGGACCGATAAGAACGGCAACGCGATCCCCGGCAGCTTCGTCGCCGTCGTCGTCGATCACGTGACCCCCACGGAAATCGCCATCACCAATACGCTCAGCAGCCCCATCACCATCGCCAACGTCCGCTTCGCTCAAGTCTCCTCGCCGGTGGCGTTGCCCGCTCTCAACCGCTGCAACCAGGCGCTGGTGGGCCAGTTGCAGACCCTCTCGGACGGCGGCGTGCTCAACGCCGGCCAGACGCTCCACGTCCCCATCCCGAACCCGCCCTGCTACGAGTGCAACGTGGTCGTGAACTACGACGTTTCAGGCGCGGCGCTCGACGCGGTCGCCGGCGTCTGGGCCGCGGACGTCACCCCCGGCCAGCCGTAGCGGCCACCTCCGCGCCCAACGCGCCCAACGCGCCGGTTGCCGAAGGCAGCGCTCCGGAGCCCCATCGCCCCCCCCCCCCGGCCCCCCGGCCCCACGGCCCGGGGGCCGTGCTCCGCGCCGTCTTCGCCGCCGCCCGGGAGCCGCGCGCCGCATGCTATACTTGGCGCCGCCCAGCCCGCCAAACCTCGCCCTTACAGTGCTCCCGGACCGCGCCGCCAGCCGCACCATCGCTCGTGCCTTGCCGCCGGCCGACCACCGGCGAGAGCTGGAGCACAGCCGGCGCCAGCTGCTGGCGGCGATCGGCACCGGCGACGGCTTCACCTATGTCCGCGGCGTCGGCAATCGCGGCGACGAGCTGATCCAGGCCGGCACCAGGCAGCTGCTCGCCGGCCGCGCCTACCGGGAGATCGGCTTCGAGGAGGTCGCCGCGGCCAGCGGCGAGCTGGCGGTGATCTCGGGCGGCGGCGCCTGGTGCCGCAGCTACCACGAGATCATGCCGCGGGTGCTGGCGCTGGCCGAGATGCGCTTCGCCCGCGTCGTCGTCCTGCCATCGTCGTTCGAGCCCGCCGAGGAGGCGGTGCGCGACGTGCTGTCGCGCAGCCGCGCCCTGATCTTCGCGCGCGAGCGGGAATCCTGGCGCCAGATCCGCGGCCTGTGCGACGCGCGGTTGGCGCACGACTGCGCGTTCTATTTCGATTTCACTCCCTTCGTCCGCGCCGGCGAAGGGGTGCTGCATGCTTACCGCCGCGACCGCGAGTCGAGCGCGAGCTTCGCCCTGCCGCCCGACAACGTCGACATCTCGGAGGCGTGCGCGGCGCTGCCGGACTGGCTGCAGCAGATCGCCGGCGCCGCGCTGGTGCGCACCGACCGCGCGCACGTGATGATCGCCGCGGCGCTGCTCGGCAAGGCGGTGGAGTATCGCGCCTCGGACTACCACAAGGTGCCGGCGATCGCCGAGTTCGCCCTCGCCGACTTCGCGGTGCACGCCGCGCCGCCCGAGCGCCAAAGGCTGGCGCTCGCGACGCCCGGGCCGGCGGCGCCCGCGGATGGCGCCGCGGACGGCGCCACGAAGGACGCCGCGGACGGCGCCACGCAGGACGCCGCGGACGGCGCCACGCAGGACGCCGCGGACGGCGCCACGGAGGACGCCACGGAGGACGGCGCCACGGAGGACGCCGCACCCGCTGGCAGCCAACCGCTCGACGCCCTGCGGCGCGAGCTGGCCGCCCATGCCGAGGCGAGTCTCCGGCGGCTGCCGGCCAGCCTGCTGGCGGGCGGCGGCGAGCCGCGGCTGACGGTGGTGACGTTGTCGCGGGACCGGCCGCGGCAGCTGGCGGCTGCGCTCGCCTCGCTGCGCCGCTGCGCCCGCCTCCCGTTTCACCTGCTGGTGATCGACAACAACTCGTCGACGGCGGCCAGGGATGCCGTGCGCCGCTCCTGCCGCGCGCACGGCGCCGAGCTGGTCGAGCTCGACCGCAACCTGGGTTGCGCCGGCGGACGCCAGCTTGGCGTCGACCGCTCGACCACCGAGTACGTGCTGTTCCTCGACGACGACGCCGAGGTCTTTGCCGGCAGCCTCGAGCACCTGGTGCAGGTCCTCGACGGCGATCCCGACGCCGTCGCCTGCGCCGGCAACGTCGTCCTTCCCGACGGGCGGGTCCAGCTGTGCGGCGGCGACTACCGCGAGGACGGCGCCGTGCTCGCCCTGACGCCGCTCGGCCGCGGGCTGCGCTTCGACGATCCCGCGCTCGGCAGCTCCGGCCCCTGCCGGTGGGTGGGGGGCGCGCTGCTGCTGGCGCGCCGGTCGGCCTTTGCGGCCTGCCCGCTGGCGGTGGAGATGACCTATTTCGAAGACAACGAATGGAGCTACCGGCTCGCCGCCCGCCACCCGGGATCGCTGCGCCGCTCGGTCGAGGCCCTGGCGCTGCATCACCAACAGGAAAAGGGGCGCCGCGGCCACGGCCTGGTTGGCGTCGGCGACGCGCTGCCGTTCCTCGCCGCCGCCGCCCGCTTCCATCAGCTGCACGGCCGCATCCTCGACACCGTCTTCGCCTTCGCCCCGGAGCTCGACGGCGGCGGCGGCCGGGACGTCGCCGCGGCGCGGCTGCTGCTCGAGCTGATCGCGGCCAAGGGCACCGATTGGGTGCTGCTCCACTGGCTCAACGGCGGCCTTGCGGCGCTGTTCGGGGCCGCCCGCGAGGCCGATCTGCGGCAGGCGCTGGCCGCGGCCCGCTGCGAGCTGGCCGCGGCCCGCACCGAGCTGACCGCCACGCGGGACCGGCTGGGCCGGGCCGAAGACGAGCTCGGCGCCATCTACGGCTCGAGCTGGGGGCGGGGCGCCCGGGCCTACTGGTCGGCGCGTCGCACCGTGGGAGCCGCCCTCTCCCGCCTGCCCGGCAGGCGGCGATGAACCTGATCACCCTGGACCCGCCGGCGCTCGACCGCGAGCGGCGGACGGCGAGCTTCCGCTGGCGCGTGGAACCGGCGACGGCGCTCTACCGCCGTACCAGCTTCACCCTCGCCTTCCCGCCCGAGGTCGACTTCGCGCGGGTGCCGCCGGCGCTCTGGTGGACGGTGGCGCTGCTCTGCCTGCACCCGCAATGGAACCTGCTGCGCCCTTGCCGGGTGGAGCTGCCGGTCGAGCTGCCGCCGGGCGAAGCGGAGTTCTGGAGCCGCCTGCTGGACGCCGAGGCCGCGACCCTCGAGGCCTATCGCGGCGACCGGCCGGCCGCGCCGCCCTGGCTTCCCCTGGCTGCTTTCGAGCTGCGGGCGCGCGGCCCGGCGCTGCCGCCGCTGCCAAGCCTGCCGGCGGGCCGGCGCTGCGCCGCCGCCTTCAGCGGCGGCAAGGACAGCCTGCTGCAGGCGGCGCTGCTGTGCGACTTCACCCCGCGGCCGCTGCTGGTCGCCACCACCTCGCCGATGCCGCCGCTGCACGACCACCTGACCGACCGCCGCCGCCAGGTGCTGGCGGCGATGGCGGCGCGCCGCGACGTCACGCTGCTCGAGGTCGAGTCCGACCTCCGCGCCGCCTGGAAGAACGACTTTCCGCCGCTCGTCGGCTATCCGGTGGCGGTCAACGAGATCACCGACACCTTCCTCTACCTCGCGGCGCTCCTGGTGTGCGCGGTGGCGCTCGGCGCCACCCGCCTGTTCCTGGCGTCGGAGGCGGAGGTGCAGGAGAACGTCGAGCTCGACGGGCGCATCGTCCAGCACCCCCACTGCATGTACTCGCGCGCCACCCAGCTGGCGGTCGAGGCGCTGCTGGCGCCGCTCGGCCTGCGCTACGGCTCGCTGATCACCCCCTTGCACAGCGAGCAGGTGCAGCAGCTGCTGTGGACCCGCTACACCGACCTCTGCGACCTGCAGTACTCGTGCTGGCGGGTGGGAGAGCACGAGGCCGCGTGCAGCCGCTGCGCCCAGTGCCTGCGCCTGGCGCTCTCGGTGCTGGCGCTGGGAGGGCGACCGAACCGCATGGGGATCGACCTCGCGACGCTGCTGCCCGCCCTGGCCGACTGGCAGCCGCGGCAGCGCGCCAACGGCGCCCTGCCGGACGCCATCGTGGCCGCCGGGCTGCACGCCCAGGTGGCGCGCGCCCTCGCCGCCACGCCCCCCGGCCGGGTGCTGGCGGCCCTGGCCGCGGCAGGTCCGGCGCGGCTGCTGCGGCCCGGCGCCTGGCGGGCGCTTGCCGCCTATCGGCGCCTGCGGCGGCGCCTCGCCGCCACGGCGGGGGCGGCGCCGGCCCCCGGCTACCGCCCGGCCTTCCTGCGCGGCCTCGAGCCTTCGCTGGCAGCGCCGGTCGGAGCGGTCTTCGCCGAGCACTTCGCGCCCGCCACCGCCAACGGCGTGCTGGAGCGCGGCGAGCGACTGGCGCGCTTCGTCGCGGCGCCGCTGCTCGCCGGCCGGCGCCGCCCGGAGCCCCGCGAGCCCACGCCGTCCAGCGCGAGGCCGGCGCCATGATCCGCGGCACGGTCGAAGAGCTGGTGCTGAGCGACGAGGAGATGGCGCCCTGGCGGCGGCTGCTACCCGGCTCGGAGCCCGAGCTGCTGCCGCCGGAGGATGGCGCCGGCGACGGCGGCGACGGCGACGGCGGCGCCACCCGGCCCATCCTGCCGGTCTGCGACACGCTGCTCGACGGCAACGAGCTGCGCTACGTCGCCGAGTGCATCGAGTCGAACTGGATCTCCTCGGCAGGCCGCTTCGTGCACGCCTTCGAGGAGGGCTTCGCCGCCGCCGCGGGATGCGCGCACGGCGTCGCCTGCGCCAGCGGCACCGCCGCCCTCCACCTCGCCCTGGCGACCCTCGGCATCGGCCCCGGCGACGAGGTCATCGTGCCCACTTTCACCATGATCGCCACCGCCAACGCGGTGACCTACACCGGGGCGAGGGCGGTGCTGGTGGATGCCGAGCCGGAGACCTGGAACCTGGACGCGGCGCAGGTCGAGGCCAAGGTGACGCCGCGCACCCGCGCCATCGTCGCCGTGCACACCTACGGCCATCCGGCGGCGATGCAGCCGCTCGACGACATCGCCCGCCGCCACCGGCTCGCCCTGCTCGAAGATGCCGCCGAGGCGCACGGCGCCGTCTATCGCGGCGCGGCGGTGGGCAGCCTCGGCGACGCCGCGGCCTTCTCGTTCTACGGCAACAAGATCGTCACCACCGGCGAAGGCGGGATGGTGACCACCAACGACGAGCGCTTCGCGCGCACCGCCCGCCGGCTGCGCGATCACGCCTTCTCGCCGGACCGTCACTTCTGGCATCCGTATCTCGGCTTCAACTACCGCATGAGCAACCTGCAGGCGGCGGTGGGGCTCGCCCAGACCGAGCGCCTGCCGCAGCTGGCGGCGGCGCGGCGGCGCAACGCCCGGCGCTATGGCGAGCGCCTGGCGGCGGTGCGCGGCCTCACCCTCCCCGGCGAGCGTCCGGAGGTCGAGAACGTCTTCTGGATGTACGGCCTGCTGGTCGAGGACGACTTCGGCTGCTCGCGCGACGAGCTGCGGCGCCGCCTGGCGCGCCGCGGCATCGAGACCCGGACCTTCTTCATCCCGGTGCACCTGCAACCGATCTATTTCCGGCGCCACCGCGGCGAGCGCTATCCGGTGGCCGAGGAGCTCTGCCGCAAGGGGCTGTACCTGCCCTCCGGTCCGGCGCTCTCCGCGGCGGAGATCGACCGGGTGGCGCGAGAGGTGGCGCGCGCGGCAGGCGGCCCTCCCTGAGGCGATGAGCCCCGACGTCGTCCTGGTGGCGGGGCGCGATCCGCTCGACGAGCCGGCGGCAGGTCATTCGAGCTACGTCCGCGCCCATGCCCGGGCGGTCCTGCGGCTCGGCTTCACGCCACACCTGTTCTGCGCCGGCCGCGACGAGGCGGTGGTGGAGACCGACTACGGGGTCATCCACCGCTGCGCCGCCCGGGTGCGCCCGGTGCGCCAGCTGCTCGCCGGGCTGCACGCGCCGCGGATCGTCGCGGCCATCGCGCGCTTCGCCGCCGGGCGCCGCGGACCGCTGCTGCTGCACGGCTTCGGAGTCTGGGGCTACGCGGGAGTGCTGGCCAGCGCACGGCTGCGCGCCGCCGGCTGCGAGGCGGTCCCGATCGTCAGCTCCTACACCACCTACGGCAGCGAATCGCGCTCGCTGCTGCGCAGTCCCGGCGGCTACGGCTGGCGGGTGCGCCTGCGCTACGGCGCCGCCCACCTCTGGGTGCTGCTGGCCGTCGAGCGCTGGGAGCGGCGCGCCTACTGCGAGTCGCGGCGGGTGCTGCTCAACTACGACTCGGTGGAGCGCCTGGTCGCCGCCAGGTATGGCGCCGCGGCGCGCTGCGTCAAGCTCACCTATGCCGCCGAGGCCGCGTTCCTGCGCGAGGGCCCGGCAGAGTCCGTGCCGCGGGACGCCGGCGTGCCGCGGATCGTCGCGGTCTCCCGCCACGACCCGCGCAAGGGTTGGGACGTGCTGCTCGCGGCCCTCGACTGCCTGCGGCGTCAGGGGGTGCCCTTTCGCGCCTGCCTGGCGGGCGGCGGGCCGCTGCTCGCGGCGGACCGCGCCCTGGCCCTGCGGCTCGGGTTGGGCGGCGCCACGGTGGAGATCCTGGGCGAGGTCGCCGATCCCTTCCCTTACTTGCAGCGCGCCGACGTTTTCGTGCTGCCGTCGCGCGCCGAGCAGAGCGGCTCGCTGGCCCTGCTCGAGGCGCTGCAAGCCGGTTGTGCCGTGGTCGCGTCGCGCGTGGACGGCATCCCCGAGGACGTGACCGACGGCGCCAGCGGCCTGCTGGTCGAGCCGGGAGATCCGGCAGCGCTCGCCGGCGCCCTGGCGCGGCTGCTCGCCGACGCCGCGCTCCGCCGCCGGCTGGCGGAGGGCGCCCGCCGGACCTTCGCGGAACGCTTCTCGGCGGACGCCTTCGCGGCGGCGCTGGGCCGCGTCTACGCCGAGCTGGGGTTTCCGGCCCCGGCGCGGCAGCCCGCTGGCGCCGGTCACCGCGGCAGCGGCGTGAACGTGAGCGGATGAGCGAGCGGCGCTGGGCCGGCGCCGATCGCCGCGCGGCGCTCACGCTGGCGGTGCTCGCCTTCGCCGTCTACAACCTCAACTGCCGCGTCATCCAGGACGGCGACACGGTGTCGGCCCGCCTGCTGCCCTTCGCCCTCTGGCGGACGGGAAGCCTGAGCCTCGACAGCGTGGCCGAGCTCGCCACCCTGGTGCCACCGGGCAGGCCCTACAAGGAGGCGTACTGGCTCTGGCGCTCGCCGGGCGGCCATCTCTACACGCGGTATCCGGTCGTGACTCCGGTCCTGGTCGCCCCGCTTTACGCCCCTGCCGTCGCCTACCTCGCCTGGCAAGGCTGGGATAGCTGGCGATTGGAGAACACTTCGCTGCGCATGGAGAAGCTCGCGGCGTCGCTGGTGGCTGCCCTGTCGGTAGGGCTCTTCTATCTGCTGGCACGCCGGCACGCCGAGCGCCCCCGCGCCTTCCTTGCCGCAACCGCCTACGGCTTCGGCTCCGCCACCTGGGCGATCTCGGGCCAGGCGCTCTGGCAGCACGGGATGGGCGAACTGCTGGCGGTCGGCGCGCTGCTGGCGGCGACGGCGCCGCCCAGGGCCGCCAGCCTCGTCGCCGCCGGCGTGGCCGCCGGCCTCCTCGCCGGCAACCGCCCGCCCGATGCGGCGCTGGGGGCGGCGGTCCTGGTCTACCTGCTGGCGCGCCACGGCCGGCGCGGGCTCTGGGCGCTGGGAGCGGCGGCGGCGGCGCTCGCGCCGGTGCTGCTCTTCAACCTGGCGGTCTTCGGGCATTGGGCCGGCGGCTACGGCGTGTCGGGGATGGCCGGCCCCCACCCCTTCTATTCCCACCCGCTGCTGCCAGGGCTCGCGGGGCTGCTGCTCAGTCCCGGCAAGGGGCTGCTGGTGTTCTCTCCCTTCCTGCTTTTCCTGGCCTGCCGGCTGGCGCCGGCGCGGTGCCGGCCAGCGTCGGCGCCGGCGTCCGCGCCGCCCGACCGGCTGCTCGAACTGGCGGTCGCCGCGGCCCTCCTGGTGCAGATCTGCTTCTACGCCCTGACCGACTACCGCGCCGGCGCCTGCTACGGGCCGCGGTACCTGACGGACGCCCTGCCCTTCCTGGTATGGCTGCTGGTGCCGGTCGTGGTACGGCTCCGCGGCTGGGGCCTCCGGGCCCTCGTGCTGGCGGTGGCGGCAGGGATCGCCATCCAGGCGGTCGGCGCCTTCTGCTACCCGCGCGGCCACAGCGACGACCTCTTCTATCCACCGGGGCTCAGCCGCCGGGTGATCGCGCCGGCGGTCTGGTCGCCGGCCAACGCGCCGTTCCTGGTCGAGGCCCGCGCCGGCCTGGCGTCGCCCGAGCTGCTGCCGCACCGCCCGGGGCGCCGCTAGCGGACCGCGCCGGCGGTCGAGGGACCTCGCCAAGCACCGGGCCGGCGCTGTCTCGCCCGCGGGCGCTGGCGGCACGACGCATTCGAGAAGGTTTGCCAGGAGCCCGCGCGCGTGAGGTATTACGAATACTGCCATCGGGTGGGGTTCGAAGAGACCAACCTGCTCGGCAACGTCTATTACGTGAACCACCTGCGCTGGCAGGGCCGCTGCCGCGAGCTGTTCCTCCACGAGCATGCGCCGGAGGTGTTGCAGGAGCTTGCCGGCGGCCTGGCGCTGGCCACCGTCCACTGCTCCTGCGATTACCTCGGCGAGTTGCAGGCCTTCGACGAGGTCGTGGTGCGCATGCGCCTGGCGGGGATGGCGCAGAACCGCATCACCCTGCGGTTCGAGTACTGGCGCCGCTCGGCCGCCGGCGAGGAGCTGGTGGCCCGCGGCGAGCAGCAGGTGGCCTGCATGCGCCGCGACGTCGGCGCCGGCGCCGGCGGGGCCCTGGTCGCCGCTGCCATCCCGGCCGCCCTGCGCGAGGCGCTGCGCCCCTATGCCGGCCCGGAGATGGTGCTGTAGCCCGGGCCCGATCACCGCGACATGTTGCAGCTTGCCCGCGCCGCGCTTGCCCGGCCGCTCGTGGTGCTGGCCGTCCTCGCCATCGCCACCGCGGCGGCGGCCCGCGGCCTCTTCCGGCTCGAGCTGCGCACCGACGGCGAGGCCATCTATCCGCAGGGCGACCCGGCGGTCGAGCGCACGCGTGCCGACCGCCGCGACTTCCTGGAAGCCGACCAGATCGTGCTGCTGGTCACCGCCCGGCGCGGCGGTCCGCGCCTCGACTCGCCGGCCGGCTGCCGCTTCCTGCTCCGCCTGCAGCACACCCTCGCCCGCTTTCCCGGCGTCGAGCTGGCCGGCGTGCGCTCGGCGGTGACGTTGATCGATCCGCCGGCAGCGCTCGCGCCGCTGCGCATCCGGACCTTCTTCGAAGAGTGGAGCGGCGGCGAGGCGCCGCTCGGCGACGTCCTGGCCCGCATGCGCCGCCTGCCGGTCACCGGCGGCCTGTTCCTCGCCACCGACGGCGCGGCGGCGGCGTTCTACCTGCCGGTGGGCTACCGCACCACCCGCACCGCGCTGCTCGCGGACCTGCGGCGCTTCCTGGCCACCCGCGCCGGCGAGCCCTTCGAGATGCGGCTGACCGGACCGGTGGCGGCCGAGGCCGACCTGGGAGACGAGGTGGTGCGCGACCTCGCCCGTCTGGTGCCGGTCATGGTGGCGGCCATCGCCCTGCTGCTGGCGCTCTGCCTGCGCACCGCCGGCGGCGTCCTGATCCCGCTGGCGCAGGTGCTGGCGACGCTGGTGTGGACCCTGGGCCTGATGGGTTGGGCCGGTGTCCCCGTCACCCTGGTGACCACCGTCCTGCCGGTGCTGCTGATGGCGATGGCGATGACCGACGAGATCTACCTGCTCGAGCGCCTGCAGGACCACCTGGCCGGCTTGGGCGGCATGCCGCAGGGCGCCGGGCAGCTCGGCACAGCGCCGAGCTTCGATGCGGCTGGCGCTCCTGCCGCGACCACGGCCGGCTCGCCGGCGGCCGCGTGGGCCGGCAGGAATGCCGCACCGCACCTCGGGCCGCGGTGTGCCGGCCCGGAGCAGGATCGGGAGCGGGTGCGGCTCGCCGCCGGCCGCGCGTTCGCCGACCTCACGGCGCCGCTGGTGCTGATCTCGCTCGCCACCGCCGCCGGTTTCTTCTCCTTCCTGGGGGCCGCGATGGCGCCGCTGCGCCACCTCGGCCTGTTCACCGGCATCGGCCTGCTGCTGGCCATGCTGTTCACCTTCACCCTGGCGCCGGCGCTGATGGCGGCGCTGCCGCCCTCCTGGCTCGAACGCCGCCCCCGGCCGGCGCCGGGGGAGCCGGGCCCGGGTCGGGCCGGGAGCGATGCGGCCGCGGCCTTGCCACGCTTCGAGCGGCTGACCGCGCGGCGACCGCGGGCGGTGGCCGCGGCGGCCCTCGTCCTGCTGGCGGCCGCGGTTCCCGGCCTGCTGCGGCTGCGGGTCGAGGATTCGTGGCTCGACAACTTCGATCCACGTTCGCCGCTGGTGACCGCCGCCAAGCGCTTCGACGCCGAGTTCTGGGGCATCTACCGCTTCGACGTGGTGTGCGCCGGCTCGGCCGGCTGGGCCTGGACGCCGGCGGCGGCGGCGCTGCTCGAGGACCTGCGGCGCTGGGCGGACAGGGCGCCGCACGTCGGCGGCATGGTCAGCGTGCTGCCGGCGCTCGAGGCCGGCGCCGTCGCCCGGGGCCATCCGCTGCCGCTGTCGGCGCTGCCGGCGCCGGAGCTCGGGCGGGTCGGCCTGCTGGTCGAGATCCTGCGCCTGCGCCTGTACCTGCGCGACCTGCTGACTTTCGACGGCGCCCGCCTGCGCGCCCACCTGCTGGTGCGCGGCGCCGATTACGGCAAGGCCCGCCAGCTCGCCGCCGCCTTCGCCGCCGAGCGGCCGCTGCTCGAGCGCGGCCGGCAGGTCGAGGTGCACGCCTCCGGCGAGGTGCCCGTGGCCCTGGCGGTGGTGCGGGCGATCGTCGGCAACCAGCTGCGCTCGATCGGCTGGACGGCGGCGCTGATCGCGGCGATGCTGCTCGCCGCCCTGCGCAGCCTGCGCTGGACCGCCGTGGTGATGGCGCCGGTGCTCGGCGCCACCCTGCTGCTGTTCGGCGGCCTCGGCTACGCCGGCGTGCCGCTGGGCATCGCCACCAGCATGTTCGCGGCGTTGAACCTCGGCGCCGGGGTGGATTTCGCGGTGCAGTACGCCTACGCCTGGCGGCGCGAGCGCCGGGCGGGCCGCGACCACGGCGAGGCGGTCGCCGCGACCCTGCGCACCACCGGCCGCGGCCTGCGCCGCAACGCCCTGGTGCTCGCCCTGGGCATCGCAGTGCTGACCCTGTCGGCGATCAAGCCCAATCGCAGCCTCGGCCTGCTGCTGGCGCTCGCCATCCTGGTTTCCTATGCCACCAGCCTGGCGCTGCTGCCGGCGTTGTTGCGCCGCCAGACTCCGGGAGGCTAGTCGGGACCGTCGGGCGCCGCCACCGCCAGGGCGCAGGCGCCGCCGAGCTCGCGCACCGCGACCTCGAAGCTGGCGATCCGCAGGCTGCCCGAGCGCAGCAACAGCCAGCCGTCGTCGAGAGCGGCCTCGAGGAGCAGCGGCGCGCCGGGAGAGGCGCCAAGCTTGTGCAGCGCCTCGGCCGCGGCCCATACCCGCGTCGCGGCGGCGTCCGGCCGCTCTCCCGGGTGGCCGGCGATGAGCTCGGCGAGCGCGAAACGTTCCGCTCCGAGCAGATCGCGCCAGGTCGCCGCCGGCCGCTCGGCGATCGCTTCGAGATCGCACCCGAGGCGGCCGGACCCGCCGCCGGCGCGGCCCCTGGTGCCATTGGCGCCGGCGCGGCGATTGGTGCCATTGCTGCCGACGATCGCCAGGATCAGGCCGGCGCCGTGGGCGACGGAGAGCGGCGTGCCGGCGGGCACCTCCGGGCGGCCGTCCGGACGATGAGCCAGGCGCGGCGCCGGCGCGGCGCCTGGTTCCATGGGATCTCGGGCCAGCAGGCGCTCGACCAGCGGCGCGCTATCCGGCCTGGCGCGGCGGCCGCATGGCGCCGCTTCGAGGGCGACCCGCAGGTGGGCGCGCGGAAAGATCTCCTGCAGACGACGCTCGAGGTAGGGAGCGAGCAGCGCCGCGTTCCAGGAAGCCGGCAGCCGCGTGCGGTCCACCGCGTGCAGGCGGAGTCCCAGCCAGCGCTCGCGCAAGCTGCCGTCGGCGCCGAGCAGGTCGAGGTCGTAGACGAAGGTGTCACCCTCGCGCACGCGCTCGCGGGCGGCGAGCAGCAGCGGCTCGTCGGCGGCGATGCGGGTGGTGAGGATGCTCTCGACCGCGGCCGGCAGCAGCTGGGCATGTGGGATGCACGCCTGGATGCCGTGGATCGCCGCATCGCGTGCCGCCGGGTCGCCGAGCAGCAGCGTCGGCGGCAGGTAGTTGCCGAACCAGCGGGCGGTGCCGTCGGGGACGATCTCGGCCAAGCACTCCGTGGCACCCAGCCGGCGATAGCCGCCGAGGCGCCGGAAGCGGCCGGTCTGGAACAGGATCCCCCCATACAGGTCGCGCGGCGGGTCGAGCGCCAGGCGGCCGGCCGCCGGCGGCGGCGCCGCAAAGGCGCCCGTCACCGCCACCGCCGGCGTGCCCGCGGCCACCCCTGCCGGCGGGTCGAAGCGGCAGAAGGCGCGGAAGTGGTCGGTGGCGAAGCCGCTCGCACGATCGCGTACCGCGACCTCGACGTGGCCTGGGCCGCGCACCAGCGCGGCGATGCGCAACGTGGTGGCGCCGCCGGGCGGGACGGCGATCGGGCGCCGCAGCTCGACCTGCTCGAAGCGCGGCAGCCCGCTGGCGCCGGTCACCGCGGCGGCGACCTGGGCCATGGCTTCCAGACCGATCACCGCCGCCAGCAGCGGCTCGCCGTGGAAGACGTGGTCGGCAAGATAGGGATCGCTGTCCGCCGAGACCGCCGCATCGGTAACCAGCTCGATGCCCGGGTAGTGGATCCGCGGCTGTTCGAGGAAGCGCAACAGCGGCAGCTCAGCGCGCTCGATCGCCAGCGTCGGCGGGTTGCCGAAGCGGCCGGTCACCACCACCTCCCCGCGCACCGCGGGATCGGCGACCAGGCGTAGGAGCTGCTCGACGCCGGCATCGGGAGAGATGGCCGCGATCCCCTGGCGGGTGAGGGTCTCCAGCGTGCCCAGGCGTTCGCCCATGCCCGTGCCGGACCAGACCGACCAGTCGAGGACCAGGCAGCGGCAGGCAGGATGCGACGCCGCGTGGCGGGCCAGGAGGAGGGCCAGCCATTCGTTGGCGAGCGCATATTCGGCCTGACCGCGAAGGCCGGTGCGGGCGATGATCGAGCCGAAGCCGACGATCAGCCGCAGGCGGTCCGGCTGGCGGGCGGCGAGCGCGGCGAGGAGATGCCTGGCGCCGGCAGCCTTGGGGGCCAGCGTCTGCCGCAGGCCCTCCTCGTCGAGATCGCCCAGCAGGCGCGGCGCGTTGCGGCCGGCGGCGTGCAGGAGCGCGGTGACCGGTCCCAGCGTCGCGGCGACGTGCTCGACCGCGGCCCGGACTGCCGTCTCGTCGGCCACGTCGGCGCGCAGATAGAGGGGCCGCACGCCGGCGTCGGCCATGCGCGCGAGATTGGCGGCCAGCTCGGGATCTGCGAGCGGGTCGGAGCGGCCAAGCACCGCCAGCCGGGCACCGCTGGCGCGGGCAAGGGCCAGCGCGCACTCGGCGCCGATCCCCTTGCCGCCACCGGTGACCAGCAGCACGTCCTCCGGCCCGAGACCGAGGCCGGCGCCTGAGTCGGAGCCGAGGCTGACGCCGGCGCCTGAGCCGCCGGTGCCGACGCCGGAGCCTGAGGCGGTGCTGCGGTCGTAGCCCGGGGCGGGGCTGGCGCCGGTGCTCGAGCCTGGCACGGAGCCGGAGTTGGCGGCGACGGTCTCGACCCGGCGGAGTCCCGGCAATGGCACGTCGGCCAGCGGCAGCAGCCGCAGCCGCGGCACGCGTCGCCTGCCGGCAGCGTCGTAGTGTGCCTCGACGTAGCTTCCCGCAGCATCGCCCCCGGCCACCCGCATGCCGCCGGCGGCGGCACCCTGCGGCTCCCCTCCCGCCGCCACCTCTGCCGCGACCCACGCCGCGGCCGCGGCCGGGTCGACGCCGGCTGGCAGGTCGACGAGCCAGGTCGCCGCCGCGGGCAGCTCGAGGTGAACCGTGCGGGCGAAGCCGCCGCCGCCACCGCCCTGCTGCAAGACCACCACGCGCCGTGCGCCGGGAGACCCGGCGGCAGCGCGAGCGGCAGCCACGAAGAGACCGAGGTGCCCGGGGTCCCGCTCGTCCAGCTCGGCAGGGAGGCAGACGAGCAGATCCGGAGGTAGCACGCCGGCACCAGCCGGCACCGTTTCGGACGCCCTGGGCGCCGGTACGACCGGCTCCGCTGCCGCGGGAGCAAGCGCGGCCAGCGCGGCGGTAACGGCCGGGGCCAGCGGGTCTCCAGGCGCGGCGAAGACCTGCCAGGAGCCGGACGTGCCCGCGCTCGCGGCGACCGCCGATGCTTCGAGACGCCGCGCCAGGGCCACCGGTCGTCTTCGCTCCGGCAGCGGCTGCTCCACCAGCTCGACCGTGAACGGTCGCACCCACGTGTCGATGCCGGCAATCGGGTCCGGCGCCGCCGCCCCTCCCGGCGCGGCATCCGGGGAGGCGCCGGGCAAGCCGCCTCCGGGCTCGACGCGGAGGCGCTCGCTCAGCGCCTCGGCCACCTCCGCGATGGTGGCGGTCGCGTAAGCGGTCGGGGAGGCCGGTGGAGAGAGTCCCAGCCGCCGGCTGGCCTCGATCACCAGCTGACCCACCGTGATCGAGTTCAGGTGCAGGTCCGAGAGCAGCCGGCTCTCGTCGCGGATCGCGGACAGCGGCAGCTCCGCGCGCGCCGCCACCAGCACGCGCAGCAGCTCCAGCGCGGTCGTGGGCACCTCACCGGCCACCACGCGACCCTGGTCCTGGTCGACGATGCCGGCGTCGCTCGCCGGTCGAGCGATGGCGGCGTCGACCGGTGCCGGCAGCGGTGCGCTCTCGCAGGGGTTGGCGAGGAAGGTCAGCGGCCGGTCGAGGTCGAAGGGCCGGTGGAAGCGGCCCGCGAACAGGCATTCGAGGTCGATCTCCACGCCGGCGGCGAACAGCGCACCGGCGGTGCTCCATGGCCCGGCCAGCGAGGGGCCGCCGGCGTCCAGAGCCAGCACCGCCTCGCCCAGCGCCTCGGCCGCCATTTCCGCCAGGGCGCGGCCCGGCCCGACCTCGATCCACAGCCGAGCGTGGGGGCGCGCCGCCGCGAGCGCCGCGCTGAAGCGGACTGGCGCGGTGACCTGCTCGCGCAGCAGGGCACGCGGGTCGGCGTCCGCCGCGAGCAGCGCCCCGGTGACGGTCGAAGCGACGAGGCGGCGGGGAGGCGACCAGGAGACCGCGGCCAGCGCGCGATCGAGGTCAGGGGCAGCGGCGGCCACGAGCGGCGAATGGAAGGCGCGCGTCACCTGTAGCCGGCTTGCCGCCAAGCCCCGCGCCGCCGCGCGCTCGACCACCGCCGCCACGGCAGCGGGAGCGCCGCTGACCACGGTCCGCGCCGCGCCGTTGAAGGCGGCGATGACCACCGGACCGCCGACAGGATCGGGGCCGCCGGCCCTGTCCGCGACGCCGGCCCTATCCACGATGCTGGCTCTATCCGCGATGCTGGCCCTGGCCGCGATGCCGGCGAGCAGCTCTTCGACCGCCGCCGCCGGGGCGCCGATACTGGCCATGGCGCCATCCTCCCCATTCTCCGCCATGGCGAGCCCCCGGGCCGCCGCCAGCCGCAAGCAAGCGCCGGCATCGCAGGCACCAGCCCAGCACAGGGCCGTCAGCTCGCCAAGGCTGTGGCCGGCCGCGACGCTGGCCCTGACGCCCAGCCGCTCGAGCAGCCATTTCCCGGCGAGGCTGTGGGCGACGATCGCCGGCTGCGCCACCGCCGTGTCGACCGCTCGGTCCCTCGCCTCGGACGCATCACGTCCGGCGTTGGCGGCACCGCCGGCACTCCCGGCACTGCCGGCCCTTCCTGCACCAGCCACCACCAGCTCAGCCGCCACGGTGTAGAGCTCCGCCAGATCCTCGAAGCGCCGAGCGAGCGCACCGCCCGCCAGTGCCTGCGTCGGCGCGGCGTCTCCGCACCGCTGGCTCCACCCGGCGGCGTAGGCCGGCGACCCCTGGCCGGTGAAGAGCAGTCCGACTGCCGGAGGAGCTTCGCCCTCCCCGAGAACGCCCAGAAAGACCCCGAGGCGCGGGTCCAGGCGGCGGACAACTCCCGACTCGATCCAGCCGGCCAGCAGCGCCGCCCGCTCCCCAAGCTCCTGCGGCGTGGCGGCCACGATCGCCGCCCGCACTCTCAGCCCCGGCGCCTCGGCCGCCAACGGCGCGGTCGCTCGCGCCTCGGCTGCCGTCGCCCCGGCCGCTGACGCCAACTCCGCGAGCGGCCTCCCTGCGCGCCTTGCCACGGCTGCCAGAAGAGCTCCAGCCTTTGCCCCCGCTGCTCCAGCCTCCGCCGCTCCAGCCGCTGCCGCGACTCTCGGCTCGCCGTCGCGCCGGCCAGCGTCCCATCGCCGATGGAGCTCGGCGGCCAGGTCGCCCAGCTCGGCGCGGGCCAGTCGCGGCGCGAGCGTAGCGAGCTGGCGCGCCCGCGCCGCCAGCGCCGCCGCGTCCGGCGCGGCGAGCACCAACAGCTCGACGTCCTGGGGCGGCGCCGCCAGGGCGCGCTCCCTCGCCGGCAGCTCGCGCCGGCCAGGCTCCGCCCCAGACGCCGCCGCCGCGGTCAGCACCGGCGCGGTCGCCACCGCCGATGCGCCCACTGCCGCCGCTGTGCCCACCACCGTCGGTCCGCCCACTGCCGTCGGTGCTCCCACCGCCGTCGGTGTGCCCACTGCCGTCCACGCGCCCGCCGCCACCCCTTCCACGACCACGTGCACGTTGACGCCGCCGAAGCCCATGGCGCTGACGCCCGCACGCGCCGGCCGGCCGGCCGGCCACGGCTCGGCGGCCGCCAGCGAGCGCAGCTCCCGGCTGGCCGCCACGAGCTCGGGATGCGGCTCTTCGCAGCCGGTCGCAGGGGGCAGCACCCGGCTCGCCACCGCCAGCGTCGCCTTGAGCAAGCCGGCTACCCCGGCCGCGGCCTTGGTGTGGCCGATGTTGGCCTTGATCGAGCCGATCGCGGCCGGCGGCGGCTGCGGCCCCGCGGCCGGCAGAGCCGCCCTTGCCTCGCGCAGCGACTGCGCCAGGGCCGCCAGCTCGGTGGCGTCGCCCACGGCGGTGCCGGTGCCGTGCCCTTCGAACAGCGGCACGCTGCCGATGTCGAAGCCCGCCCGCCGGTAGGCGCGGGCGAGCGCCAGGCGCTGTCCGGCGGCTTCCGGCCGGCTGATGCCACCGTGCCCGTCGGAGGAAATTCCCCAGCCGCGGATGACGGCATGGACGCGCCTGCCCCAGGCGAGCGCCTGGCGCTCGCGCATCAGCACCACGAAGCCGCAGCCCTCGCCGGGGATGAAGCCCGCGGACCGCGCGTCGTAGACGCGCATCTCGCCGCTGGCCAGGGCGCCGGCGCGCGCAAAGCCGACCAGCTCGAAGGGGTCCAGGCTCAGGTCGACGCCGCCGGCCAGCGCCACGTCGAGATCGCCGGCGGCCAGCGCCGTGCAGGCCTGGGCCACCGCCAGCAGCGAAGAGGCACAGGCCGCGTCGACCGTGAAGCCGCCGCCGTGCAGGTCGAAATGGTTGCAAATCCGGCCGGCGATGGTGTTCGACAGGGCGCCGGCCAGGCTCTCCTCGCCGGGTTCCGGAAAGGGCGCCTTGAAGCTCGCCTCGAGACGCGCCAGCAGCTCCTCTCTCCGCTCGCCCGCCCAACCCTCCTCGGCCAGGCCGGCGGCGACCACCCGGCGCACGTAGGGCCAGCGCAGGCGCAGCAGCTGGGAGCGCGACATCTCCCCGGTCAGGGTATTGCCGAGCAGCACGCCGGTGGCGTCGCGCGGCAGCCCCTGGCCCTCTTCGAACCCGGCATCGGCGAGCGCCGCGGCCGCGACCTCGAGCGCCAGCCAGTGCGTCAGGTCGGCGGCGCGGAAGGTGGCGCCGGCGACGCGGAAGCGCAGGCGATCGAGCTCCCAGCCGGCGAGCACCGCCGCCTCGCGCAGCGGGATGCTGTCCGGATCCGCGGCGACCGGTCTCGGGGCACCGGCGTCGCCAGCGGCGCCGGATGCCGCGCCGGATACCGCGCCGGATGCCGCGCCCGCGGGCAGGCTGCCGCCGGATCTGGCGCGGTAGTCGTCGAGCCGCAGCCGCTCGGGAGGGACCAGGCGGAACGCCTGGCGCCGCGCCATCACCGTCTCCCACAGCTCGGCCGGCGACCGCGCATCCGGATAGCGGCATCCCAGGCCGACGATGGCGATTCCTTCGCTCATCCTGCTCCGGTCACCGCCACGGCCGCCAAAGCGCTCCAGGGCCTCACCGCCCGGGCCGGCCGGCGGCCCGCGGCGCCCGCGGCGCCTCGCCTGCCTGCGGTCGGCCTTTGCCCTCGACCAGCCACAGCGCCCGCCGCGCCGCGGGCGCCAGCGCCGCCACTGGCGCCGGTCTGGCGGGCCCCGGCGCTGCCGCCGCGGCGGTGGCCGCCCGCAGCCGCCACGCCGTCAGCCAGAGCAACGCGCCGCGTCCCATCGCCACCAGGGTGAGGGCGAAGAACGGCGTGAACACCACGTGCGAAGCGAGCAGGGCGCCGTAGACCGTCGCCACCGCCGCGCCAAAAGCGACCTGATGGCGCGCCGCCACCGGCGTCGTCGCCGGGTCGGTCACCATGTAGAAGGTGAACAGCAGCAGCGCCACCCCGGTCAGGGGCATCAGCGAAGCCCGCGGCAGGTTGCCGAACGCCCACCAGCGCACCATCGCCTGCAGCACGAAGCCGCCCACCCAACCGGCGATGAGCGGCAGCTTGCGGGTGAAGCGGCCGTTGAAGAAGGTGCCGGCACAGACCAGCACCGCCGGCAGCACCCAGGCGCCGGTGGCGTTCAGCTTCTCGGTGAACATGTACGGCTGGGCGATGCCGACGTAGGAGAACGCCAGCAGCGTGACGGTGATGCCGAAGTTCGAGGGGTTCAGGAAGTGGCGGCTGCCGGCGCCCGGCGGCGCCCCCGGAGCCGGCGCGCGGAAGACGTGCTTCGAGCCGATGGCGACGACCGCGGCGAAGACGATCGGCGCCAGCCGCTCGCCGGAGTACAGCAGCATCGACACCGCCAGCCCGCTGATGTGCGCCGACAGCAGAAAATCGACCATCCCGCCAACGGTGAAACCGCCGGCGAGGAACCGCGGCCGGCGACCCTGCTGCCAGGCGGCGACCACCTCGAGCGCGATCTCCGCGGCGTAGGCCGCGGCCAGCGCCGCCAGCGGCGCCGCCCACGACTGCTCGAAGCCGAGCACCGTGTGCCCGAGCAGGTTGAGCGCCGTGATGGCGAAGGCGAAGCGCCGCAGCGCCGGCAGCCGGAGATCCTTGGCGTCCGTCATCGGCCGGTCCTATCGCCGCGGGAGATCGCGAGGCACGAAACCGGGGAAGGGGGTGCCATGGTCTCTCTTGGTTGGAGTTTCGTTCTAGGCTCCTTTCCTCGTCGGCAGGTCATCCGCGCCGGCGGCCTGGTCAAGCAGGATCCGGTGCCAACCCGGGGTCAGCCAGAAGGCGCGGCTGGCAAGCGCGCCGCCGGTCTCGCGCCAGCGCACCACCACCCGCAGCGGCGTGCCCACCGCGATCCGTCCGAGCCCGAAATGCAGCGTCGGCGCCCGCTTGCCGGAGTGGCCGCTGCCGCCGTCCACCTGGCCAACCAACCGGCGCCCGTCGGGCAGGAAGACGGTGGCGGCGGCTCCCACCGCCGGCCGGCCGAGGCGGGCTCCCGGGCCGTCGCGCCCGGTGGTCACCGGCAGGCGCAGGTCGAGGCCCAGGAACGAGCCCACCCGCGGGCTCACGTTATGGAACAGGAACGAGTCGCCCCACTGGTTGGCGACCACGAAGTCGAGCCGCCCGTCGCCGTCGACGTCACCGACCGCGATGCCGCGGCTGATCTGGACGTCGCCGAGCCCGAGCTCGGCGGCGATGTCGAAGTACCGTCCGGAGGGAGCGCGCACGAAGAACGGATCGTGGACCTGGCCCGACAGGTCGTCGCCGGGCCGGAAGTGCGGCCAGAAGCCGGGCAGGTGCAGCAGGTCGTCGTTGCCCATCGCCAGCTCCTGCAGCTCCGGCCAGCGGTCCACCCGGCCGCGCACGAAGCCGCTCGCCTGGATCGCCTCCGGCACGCCGTCGTTGTCGAAGTCGGCCAGGCGCGCGTCCCACGACCAGGCGCTGCGCGCGAGCCCCAGCGGCTCGCTGCGATCGACGTAGGGGGCGATGCCCTGGCGCATCAGCTCGGGATGGCCGGTGCTCACCCACACGAAATGGTTCTCCTCGAGCGCGAAGTCCTGGGCGATGTTGCTGACGTAGATGTCGAGCAGGCCGTCGCCGTTGAGGTCGGCGAAATCGACCCCCATACCCTTGAAGGAGTCGCGGCCGAGGACCTTCGATTGCGGCGTGGTCAGCGTCCGCCGGCCGTACAGCGGCACCAGCCGCGGATGGCCGGGCGTCGAGCGGTTGTGCAGCAGCCGGTCGTTGCCGAAATCGTTGGCGAAATAGATCTCCGGCAGCCCGTCGCCGTCGAGGTCGGCGGCGCCGACCGCCAGCGTCCACGAGCGGTTGGTCTGCGGATCGAAGGCGTCCGGCACGTCCACGAACTCGGCGCTCGGGTGGGCTCCGGCGCTGCCCCCCCGCCACAGCAGCAGGTGGTGGCGGCCGCCGTTCGGGGCGTGCGACATGCTCTTCTGCATCTCGACCTCGACGCCGGCATGGGCGTCGAGCAACCGCGAGCCCTCCTGGAAATAGTTGCCGGCGATCAGGTCGAGATGGCCGTCGCCGTCCACGTCGGCGCTGGTCATGGCATTGGTGTACCAGGGCTCCGGGCCGCCGGGCAGCAGCTCGGCCGGCACGAAGGCGGCGGCGGAGAGCAGCGGCGCGTCCGCCCGCCGCAGGAACAGGATCGGCGAGCGGCCCCAGTAGTAGACCAGCAGGTCGGCGAGGCCGTCCTCGTTGAAGTCGCCGGGCAGGCAGCCCATCGGCGCCATGGTCGCCGGGTCGTAGGGCAGGGGTCCGGGGTCCAGGGTGAACAGCGCGAAGCGGTCGCCGCTGCCGGGCGCCGGCGCCACCATCACGCGGTCCACCCGCGGGTCGACCCAGCAAAGGTCGTTGGCCAGCCCGTCGCCGTCCAGATCGGCGAGCGCCACGCCGGCGCCGACGCTCGAGATCCAGGCCTGGATGTTGCCGACGCTGGGGTTGACCTGGCGCACGGCGTGGCCGGCCCCGCCACCGGCTCCCGCCAGCGCCGCCGGCAGGCGCGGCAGCGCGAGGCGCTGGAACGCGAAGCGCTCGGCGAGCGCCGCGCGCTCCGACGGCGACAGCGTCGGCAGCCGCGCGAAGCCGTAGAGCACCAGGACCATGGCGCAAGCCGCCAGCCGCGCCGCATGCCGGCGCCAGAAGCCGACGCGTCGCGTCATCGTGCCGCTCCCACCGCGGCAAATTGCCATTGGATGCGCTGCCGCCAAACCTCGAAGGCCGGTACCTCGCCGGCGGTGCCAGCGCCGCGGACGTCGCGGACATCGCCGGCATCGCCGGCATCGCCGGCATCGCGGACGTCGCTGCCATCGCGGACATCGCCGGCATGGCGAGCACTGCCGGCATCGCGGGCACCGCGGGCGTCGCCGGCACCAGGTCCGCCGCCGGCAGGTCCGGCGCCCTCGGGGAAGGCGCGATCGGTGACCGCCGCCACCTCCTCCATCGGCTGGCCGCAGACCACCGCGCAGGCCAGCTCCAGATCGGGAGTCGGGTTGCCGCCCCAGAGGCGCGCCTTGGCGGCGAAGGCGACGCCCTGGGCAAGCTCCGGCCGGCAGGCTCCTGCCGCCCGGCACAGCGCGGCGAGCGTGTCGCGGTCGACGCCTCCCGCGTAGGCGCAGGCGAGCCCGACACCGGACCAGAGGTCGGGCCGGCGGGCTGCCGGGAACGCCGCCACGTCGGCGGCGATGCGTTCGGGATCGGCGCCCTCCACGAACCAGAGGCTGCGTCCCAGCCCCTGGTCGAAGCCGCGCCGCGCGTAGCCGCGGAGCCGGCGCGGCACCTGCTGGCCGCGGACCGCCTGCGGCCAGTGGAAGAAGCCCTGGTGGAAGCCGTAGCCGTCCAGCGCCAGCCAGCCCAGGATCGGGTCGAGCTCGGCGAGCAGCCGCTCGACCGGGATGGGCAGGCGCGCCAGCACCCAGCCGGCGCCGATGTGGAGGATGTAGACCTGCGCCCGCCCGGGCCCCGCGAGGAAGCGGCGCAACCGGCCGCGCCGCCAGGGCGCCAGCATGTCGCGCAACGCCAGGGCCATGCCCGCTCCCTCATAGGAGAAGCCCCGGAAGTCGCGCGCCACCTCGGCGTCGAGGCGCGCCGCCAGCGCCGCCTCGCCGTCCGCCTCGAGCCCCAGGTAGTAGCCGCGCACGAAGCAGCGGCCCACCTCCTCCAGGCGCTCGCGCACCGCCTCGGAGTCGCAGCGGAAGCCACGCCGGGCAAAGGATGTCGCCTGCGGCGAGATCCCCAGCACGCGGCGGCTCACCATCCCCATCAAGGTCGGTCCTCCCGAGCGCACACCGCTCCCATACTTCATCAAGTGCAGGCGAGGCGGCGCCCCGCGACGGCGAGGAGCCCGGCGGTGCCCCGGCGCCGCCCCGCACGGCTCAAGAGTCCTGCTCCTGGGCGGGGTCGTCGCAGCAGACCCGCGGCTGCCCCGCCTGGATGCGCACGCGCAGGTGGCGGTGCCGCGCCAGGTAATGGATCCCGACGATCGCGGCGCCGACGCCGGCGGCGGCGCCGACACCCAGCGCCCAGCGCGGACCGCAGCGATCGGCGACCCAGCCGACGATGGGTGCGCCGAGGGGCGTGCCGCCCAGGGCGATGGCGAGAAAGATCGCCATGACCCGGCCGCGCATGACCGGTTCGGTCGCCAGCTGCACCGCGCCGTTGGCGGTGGTGGTGAAGGTCTGCGCCGACCAGCCGATGAGGCCGAGAGCGACGCCGAACAGGCCGTAGTTGGGCATGACCGCGGCGAGCGCGCAACCGAGGCCGAAGCCGGCGGCGGCGCCCAGCAGGAGGCCGATGCCGGGTCGCGCCCTCCTGGCGGCGAGCAGCGCGCCGGCGACCGATCCGACCGCCATCATCGAGGTCAGGAGCCCATAGTTGGCCGCTCCCTGGTGAAAGACGGTGACCGCCATGGTGGCGATGAAGATCGGGAAGTTGAGCCCGAAGGTGCCGATCAGCAACAGCATCAGCAGAACCGCCCTGATGTCGGGCCGCTTCCAGGCATAGTGAAATCCCGCGACGAGGCTGCCGCGAGTGTGGGGGGCTCGCTCCCGTCGATGCAGCTCGCCGGCGCGCAGCAGGCTCAGCGAACCGAGCACGGCGCCAAACGAGGCGGCATTGATCACGAACACCCAGCCGGAGCCCACCACGGCGATGAGCACGCCGGCGATGGCCGGTCCGATCATCCGCGCGGCGTTGAACGACGTGGAATTCAGCGCCACCGCGTTCGCCAGGTCTGCCTCGGCCACCAGCTCCGACACGAACGCCTGGCGCGCCGGCGAGTCGAACGCGGTGACGCACCCGAGCAGGAGCGCAAACAGGTACACCTGCCACAGCTGGACGCGCCCGGCGACCGTCAGGACACCCAGCCCCAGCGCCAGCGCTGCCATCGCCGCCTGGGTGGCGAACAGCAGCTTGCGCCGGTCGAGATGATCGGCCGCCAGGCCGGTCAGCGGCAGCAGGAGGAGCTGGGGACCGAACTGCAGCGCCATGACCACGCCGACCGCGGTCGCGTTGCGGTGGGTCAGCCGCGTGAGGACCAGCCAGTCCTGGGCGATGCGCTGCATCCAGGTGCCGACGTTGGACACGATCGCCCCGCCGGCCCAGACCCGATAGTTGAAGGTGTGCAGCGAACGGAACGTGCCCCTCACCCGCCGGAGCTTATCGAGAGTTGGCCATAGGTATGTATTTCAAAAATACAAGTAGATCTTGTATTCGAATTGGTACTATGCCAAAATTACGACCGACTAGCGTTCCACGAAGAATCGAGGCATCGACCGCACCTAGGAAGGAGCGTCGCCAATGTGCCGTCCAAACTGGTGGACCCTGCTGCTGCTCTCCTGCGTCATCGCCGTTCCCGGCTGCTCGCACAACGGCGAGCCGGTTGGACGGCAGGTGGTGGACGAGGCCCGCCTGGCCGGACGCGACGCCGCGTCGTTCCCCGCCGCGGACGAGGACTACTTCCACGACATGGACGGCGGCCTGACGCTGACGCCCTCCCAGGTCGTCGGCCGCAACAACTGGATCGTCTGGACCGGCGGCAATGACCATCTGTGGGACGTCCTCACGGAAAAGAGCGTGGGGACCTTCGATCTGCTCAAGACGATCTCCTCCTACCCCTACCCGAAGGATTCGAAGCTGCCGCAGTACGGCCGCCACAACCGCTGGCAGTGGCACGGCCTGGTCAACGAGCCCTGTTTCGAGGAAGCCAAGGGGCCGAACCCGGACCGCATGGGCCTCTGGCTCGACAAGCGCCGCGCCGACTGTCCGCCCGATCCGTTCGAGAACGAAGCCAAGTACCCGGGCATCAAGCTCGGAGCGCGGGGCAAGAACCTGCCGGCCGGGTCCTATTACGGCTGGGGCACCGGCATCGTGGGCCTGCGGCTGTTCCCGAACCCGGCCTTCGACGCCGCGGCGGCCAAGGCCTGGGACCCGGCGCGCTACTACTCCGACCCCAGCTACTACCTGCGCAAGGGCCTGGTCCGCCCCTACCGCGTCGGCATGTCATGCGGTTTCTGTCACGTCGGGCCCAGCCCGGTGCATCCGCCCGCCGACCCGAACAACCCGCAGTGGGCCGACCTGGCTAACAACGTCGGCGCCCAGTACTTCTGGATCGACCGCATCTTCAGCTGGGACGCGGACGAGAGCAGCTTCCCCTACCAGCTCTTCCACACCTCGCGCCCGGGCGCCCTCGACACCTCGCTGGTCTCCACCGACAGCATCAACAACCCGCGCACCATGAACGCCATCTACGGCCTCGGCGCCCGGCTGGCGCAAGCCAAGCGCTGGGGCCAGGAGTCGATGACCGGCGGCCAGCTGGACAACAAGCAGTTCAACGACTATTTCCCGACCGGGCCGCTCAGCGAGTTCTTCCGTGCGCCCAACACCGTCCTGACGCCGCGCGTGCTCAAGGACGGCTCCGACTCGGTCGGCGCCCTGGGAGCGCTCAACCGGGTCTACGTCAACATCGGGCTGTTCAGCGAGGAGTGGCTGCGGCACTTCAATGCGCTGGTGGGCGGCAAGCCCATCACGCCGATCGAGGTCAAGGTGGGGCGCGCCAACTCGAGCTTCTGGCAGGCCACCGAGGCGCAGACCCCCCACGTCGCCGACTTCTTCCTGGCGACCACCGCACCGCACCTGCTGAAGGACGCTCCCGGCGGCGCGGCCTACCTGAGTCAGGACCCGGCGCAGCTCACCCGCGGCAAGGAGGTCTTCGCGGACCGCTGCGCGCGCTGCCACTCGTCCAAGCTCCCCGCCGCGGTGGCGGGCCTCGACCCCGGCGGCTGCACCGGTCCCGGCTATCTCGACTGCTGGAACAAGTACTGGGAGTCGACCAAGACCGCCGCTTTCAAGCAGCAGATGCGGGAGATCGTCCTCAAGGACGATTTCCTCACCGACAACTTCCTGTCGACCGAGGTGCGCATCCCGGTGACGCTGCTGGAGACCAACGCCTGCAGCCCGCTCGCCACCAACGCGATCGCCGGCAATATATGGGACAACTACTCGTCGCAGTCGAACAAGGACCTGCCCTCGGTGGGCACCATCACGGTCCACAACCCGTTCACCGGCGCGCCGTGGCAGTACACCATGCCTGCCGGCGGCCGCGGCTACACCCGGCCGGCGTCGCTGATCAGCCTGTGGTCGACCGCCCCCTACCTGCTCAACAACTCGGTGGGATTGTTCAACGGCGATCCCTCGGTCGCGGGGCGGATGGCCGCCTTCCAGGACGGGATCGAGCAGATGCTCTGGCCGGAGAAGCGGGACCGGGATCCGGTGCTCGGCGACAAGGTGCCGGGCCTCATCGACCGCACCACCGCGTCGAGCTACCTGCGGGTGCCGGTCGGCTATCTGCCGCCCTTCGCGCCGGACCTGGCACCGCTGGTCAAGGCCCTCGCCCCGTCGGTGGTCGGCAAGGGCGGCATCGAGATCGGCCCGATCCCCAAGGGGACGCCGGTCAACCTGATCGCCAATCTCGACGTCCTGCCCGACCAGCAGACCGCGCTGCAGAAGCTGGCGCACGACAAGCAGCTCCTGGATCTCCTGTTGAAGGTCCAGCACGACCTCCTGGCGCTGCCTGCCAACGCCACCGACGACCAGGCGCGCGCGGTGTTCCAGAACCTGGCCGAGCCAATGCTCAAGCTGAGCAAGTGCCCGGACTTCGTGGTCAATCGCGGTCACTACTTCGGCACCGACCGCTTCAAGGAAGAGCCGGGGCTCAGCGATGCCGACAAGCGGGCGCTGATCGAGTTCCTGAAAACGTTCTGATCGGCGCCGTCCGATCATGACTGCTGGCAGCAGAAGAGGAGTGGCCCAATGAACAAAGCCGGCTTGCTATGTAGCGTCCTCCTGCTGGCGGGGCTGGGGTCCGCGATGGGGCAGGAGCTCCCGAACCCGCTACCCGAGAACAATCCAGACGCCAAGGCCCTGGGCGACAAGCTCTACGTGTCGGCCAAGGTCTGCGGCGAGTGTCACCCCAACCAGTATCGGGAGTGGAGCAACTCCTCTCACGCCTATGCCTCGCTGTCGCCGATGTTCAACAAGTTCGAGCAGAAGATCAACGACCTGGCGCAAGGCACCATCAACTCCTTCTGCGTCCGCTGCCACGCCACCGTCGGCACGGCCCTGGGCGAGCGGCGCGACATCGCGTGGTGGAACCGCAGCGCGGCCGCCCAGGAGGGCATCACCTGCGTCACCTGCCACCGCGTCGGCGAGACCTACGGCAAGGTCAACGGCGCGCGGCGGTTCGCGCCCGGCGACATCCACGCGCCGGTGTTCGGCCCCTTCGACACCCAGGGCGTCCTCAAGGCGACCGAAAACGCGCGGCAATACCAGATCCTGGTGAGCCCCGACGAACCCGACAAGCCCGGATACCTCAGGATCCACCAGCAGGCCATCCAGTCGGACCTGATCGTGAAATCGGAGTTCTGCGCCTCCTGCCACCAGGTCGCGGTCTATGCCGGCATCAAGCTCGAGACCGTCTGGGAGGAGTACCGGGCCTCTCCCGCCTTCGCCAAGGGCATCACCTGCCAGGACTGCCACATGAGCACCAACCCGGGCCAGCCCAGCGGCTTCGGCAAGGGCTGGGCCGCGTTCGTCAACGGACACACCGTCAACGAAGAGCGCAAGCTCACCGACCACACCTTCGTCGGCCCGGGCTACCCCATCAGCCATCCCGGCCTCTTCCCTATCGGCGAGTCCCGTTTCACCCCCGAGCAGTGGCTGCGGTTCGATTGGCGGGCCGGCTGGGGGAACGACGATTTCGAGGCCAAGGTCGCCGCCAATCCGAGCGCCTACAGCTTCCCGCCCGATTGGCAGAAACCCGCCGACCGCAAGGAGGCCGCGACAAGGGTCAAGGCCAATCTCGCGCGGTGGGAAGAGCGGAAGCAGCAGCGGCTGAAGCTGCTGGAGAACGGCTCCCGCCTCGACGGCCCCTTCTTCGACAGCCCTCCCCAGGTCGGCAAGACCCTGACGTTCAACTACAACCTCACCAACCTCAACAATGGGCACAACCTGCCCTCCGGCTCGCTCGGCGCCCAGCCCGAGCTCTGGCTGAACGTCGCGCTCATCGACCCCGACGGCAAGCGGATCTGGGAATCCGGCTATCTCGACAGCCACGGCGACCTCGCGGACCTCCAGTCGAAGGACGTCGGCGCCGGCAAGATCGCGCGCGACCAGCAACTGTTCAGCCTGCAGACCAAGTTCACCACCACCAACCTGAAGGGGACCGACCGCGAGATGTACCTGCCGGTCAACCTGGACAACGACCAGCTGCCCTTCATCCGCCCCGGCAGCCAACCGATCTCGCTGCTCAATCACCCCCCCAACGTGCGGCTGGAAAAGCACAGCCTGCCGCCGCTGAGCCACCGCCTCGCCAAGTACCGGGTGCCGGGAAATCTGCTGCGCAAGGCCGGCACCTACCACCTCGCCGTGCGCATGCGCGGCCGCTCCGAGCCCATCTACTTCATGGCCTTCGTCGGCGCCACCACCGAGATGCAGCGTACCGAGAACGAATGGATCACGGACTCCCATGCCCGCACCAACGACTTCGTCGTCCGCTGAGCGAGGCCGACCATGAACGGAAGAACCTGGACCGCGAAGTCCTTACCCCTCGGCCTGCTGCTGGTCGCGCTGGGCGTGCCGTGCGCCACTGCCGGCAACATCGGCGAAATCGGTGACGCTCCGCAGGCGGGCGCCACCGCCGGCTATTCCCAGGCCACCACCGCCGCCGAGAAACCGCCCCCCGCCGCCTCGCCCGAGGCCAAGATCGTCGGCGATCCGCAACATCCCGACGCCCCCGCACCGGGCTCGTTCGCCCCCGACCCCGTCTACCCGGACCCCTACGACGCCGAGGAACAGCTGAAGATTTACAGCGCCAAGCACATGAACCGCACGGCCAATCCGCCGGTCATGCTGGGCCTCCGCCTCTACGACCGGGGAGCTTTCGCGCCCCCTCCCACCCTGCTTGGCGACAAGAACCCGGTCTTCTTCCATTTCATGGCCTATGGCGACGTGCGGGTCGGCGCCGCCGACAACGACGCCGGCATCGCCGCCGCCAACGGCAAGACCGACCAGTCCCTGCTCGCCACCCGCCTGAACCTCGACCTCGACCTCACCTTCACCGCCACCGAGCGCATCCATGCCTTCATGGACCCATTCGGCAACAATCCCAACTTCACCCGCTACGACATCAGCGGTAAGGTCAGCGACAAGTTCGTCCAGGAATTCAACTCCAAGCTCGACACGCTGTTTTTCGAGGGCGACCTCGGCAACATGCTCTCGGGGCTCACCGACAAGCCCAGCACCTTCGACCTGCCGATCTCCTTCGGTTTGGTTCCGATCCTCACCCAGAACGGCATCTGGATCCAGGACGAGTTCAGGGGCCTGGCCGCCGGCATCACCGCCAAGCACAGCGGCGTGCTCGACATCAGCAACTTCGATCTCACCTTCTTTTCAGCCTTCAACGGCGTGACCACCGCCGCCGTCCCCGGCCGCAGCGACACCAAGCTCTTCGCCCTGGCCGGATTCTTCGACACCCTGAGAGGCTACGTGGAAGCCGGCTACGGCTACGTCGATGCCGCCGACAGCGAGCTGAGCTACAACAACCTCACCGTGGCCTACACCAGGCGGTACTGGAACCTGGTGTCCAACAGCATCCGGCTGATCGGCAACTTCGGTCAGACGGCGCCGGTGAAGACGGCCAACGGCCTGCTGGTCCTGGCGGAGAACTCGCTGCTCACCAGCAAGCCGTCGACGCTGGTCCCCTACCTCAACCTGTTCGGCGGCTTCGGCACCCCCCAGTCGCTGGCGCGGGACATCGACGCCGGCGGCGTGCTGAGGAACACCGGCATCAATTTCCAGGGTGACGGCCTGACCGGTTACCCGACGCTCGACGCCCTCGCCCACGACACCTACGGCGGCGCCCTGGGAGTGGAGTACCTGTTCAATCTCGACCGCCAGCTCGTCGTCGAGGGGACGGTGGTCGAGCGCATGGGCGGCAGCGTGCTGCCGGGCTCCGAGTACAGCCTCGGGGCCCTCTTCCAGCAACCGCTCTCGAACGCCGACATCCTGATCTTCCAAGGCATGCGGGGCTGGCTCGAGGGGCAGCGAGACATTTTCGGCGTGCGCGTCGAGCTGCGGCACAAATTCTGATGCCGCCTCGGATCGACCGGAGAAGGAGGTTCTAGATGCCCTGGTTCCAGCTCAGAGTCAACGGCAGCCTGCACAATGTCAACGTGGACGCCAACATGCCCCTGCTCTGGGTACTGCGCGACGTCCTGAAGCTCAAGGGCACCAAGTTCGGCTGCGGCGTGGCGCAGTGCGGTGCCTGCACCGTCCACCTCAACGGCCGCGCCGTCCGCTCCTGCGCCACCCCGGCGGGCCTGGCGTCCGGGTCCGAGATCACCACGATCGAGGGCCTCTCGCCCGACGGCAGCCACCCGGTCCAGAAAGCGTGGATCGAGCTCGGCGTGCCGCAGTGCGGTTACTGCCAACCGGGCCAGATCATGAGCGCCTCGGCGCTGCTGGCCGCGAACCCGCAACCCGACGACGAGCAGATCGACAGCGCGATGAGCGGCAACATCTGCCGCTGCGGCACCTATCCACGGATCCGCGCCGCGATCCACAAGGCCGCGGAGAGCAAGGCGTCATGAGCGTTGCCACCAAGATCACTCGCAGGGACTTCCTCCGCCAGACCGGCGTCGGCACCGGCGCCCTGGTGTTCGGCTGTTACATCTCCCCCAAGGGGCTCTTCGCCGAGGACATCTTCCACCAGAGCGTCGCGCTCAACAGCTTCGTCAGGATCGAGCCGCTCCACGGCACCATCATCATCATGGCCAACCGCTCGGAGATGGGCCAGGGCATCCGCTCGAGCCTGGCGGCCGTGCTGGCCGACGAGCTCGAGGCCGACTGGAGCCGCGTCGAGGTGCGCCAGGCAGACGCCGAAGCCGACAAGTACGTGGTGCCGAACCCCGTCCCCGGCGCCCATCCGACCTTCCTCATCTCCGACGAGGGCAGCCAGTTCGCCGACAGCTCGCGCAGCATGGCCGCCTACTACCTGCCCATGCGGCTCTTCGGCGCCGGCATCCGAGTGGTGTTGGTCGGCGCGGCGGCCAGGGTGTTCGGCATCGACCCGGCCCAGTGCGAGGCGCGGCAGCACAAGGTGTGGCGCAAGGACGGCAAGGGCATCGTCAGATCCCTCGACTACGGCGATCCGCTGCTGCTGCTGGCGGCCAAGAAGGTGGCGGCGCCCACCCCGGACGAGGCCCGGGCAGCGCTCAAGCCGAGCAAACAATGGAACTTCATCGGTAAAGAGATGCCGTTCGTCGACGTCCGGGACATGGTCACCGGCAAAGCCGGCTACGGCGCCGACGCCGACCCCGGCCGTCCCGGCATGCTGACGGCGATGATCGTGCGCTGCCCGGTCGCCAACGGCACGGTGAAGAACTTCGACGACAAGGCGGCGCGCGCCGTGCCGGGCGTCAAGGACGTGAGGAAGGTCCTTCCCGACGGCTTCCCGATCGTCGGCGGCGTGGGCGGCGCCTTCATCCCGCATGCGGGCGTCGCCGTGGTGGCGGAGAACACCTGGGCGGCATTGCAGGGCCGCCGGGCGCTCAAGGTCGAGTGGGACCTCACACAGAGCCCCGCCGCCATTGCCAACGCCAAGTACGAATCGAAGGCCTACCGCAAAGAGCTCGAAGCGTCCACCGCCAGTGCGGGCAACAAGCTGCGCAGCAGGGGCGACGTCGATGCCGCCTTCGCGCTCCCCCACCAGGTCGTGGAGGCGAGCTACTACGTCCCCCACCTGGCGCAGGCGCCAATGGAGCCGCCGGTGGCCGTCGCTCTCTACGAGAACGGGCGATGGGAGATCTGGTGCCCCACCCAGGGCCCTGACGTCGCGCAACACTACGTGGGCCTGGCGATGCTGTACCCCAAGGACCCGGTGGCGTGGCTGGTCTGGCAGGTGTCGGAGCTGACCGAGGTGAAGCCCTGGGAGCAGGCAGCGCAGCAAAGCTTCAACGAGCAGCTCGGCAAGATGCTGGGCTTGGATCAGACTGCCCTGTTCAAGCGCCGGGACGAGCTCAAGCAAGAGGTCCGGGACAAGGTCAAGGTCCACGTGACGTTGCTGGGCGGCGGTTTCGGGCGCAAGTCCAAACCGGACTATGCCGTCGAGGCGGCGTTCCTCGCCACACAGCAACCCGGCGTGCCCATCCGGGTGCAGTGGACGCGCGAGGACGACATCCAGTTCAGCTACTACAACGCGGTCAACCACCAGTACCTGAAAGCGGCCATCGACGCCGGCGGGAAGGCGACGGCCCTGCTGCAGCGCAGCGCCTTCACGTCGTTCTTCGCCACCCTCTTTCCCCCCGCGGACCCGCGGCTCCCAACCGCCGCCAACGAGACCTTCAGGCTCGCGCGCGCCGCGTTTCACTCCGGCGGGGAGTATCCGTTCGGCTCGGGCATCGAGCTGGGGCAGGGGCTCGAGGACATGCCGTTCGACCTGGAGAACCTGCGCCTCGAGAACTGCGCGGCCCCATCCCACATCCGCGTCGGCTGGATGCGCTCGGTGGCCAACATCTACCACGCCTTCTCGATCTGCTCCTTCGCCGACGAGCTGGCGATCGCCGCGGGACGCGATGGCAAGGACTACCTGCTCGAGCTGATCGGCAAGGGACGCATCCTCGATCTGGCAACACTGAAAGCCGAGGGCCTCGAGAACTTCGACAACAACCAGTTTCCCGTCGATCCGCTCATGGCGCAACTGTCGAGCGGCAAATCGGTCCAGGTCCTTCCCGGTTACCCGCCCGACACCGGACGGCTGCGTGCCGTGGTGGAGCGGGTGGCGCAAGCGGCGGGCTGGGACGAGAAGGTCAAGCAGTACAAGCAGCAGCCGAAGGGCCGGGGCCTGGGCATCGCCGCTCACCGCAGCTTCCTGGCCTATGTCGCCATGGTGATCGACGCTTCGCTCGCAGACAACGTGCTGACGATCCACGAGATCCACGCCGCGATCGACTGCGGCATCGCCGTCAACCCGGACCGGGTGCGCCGCAGATGGAGGGGGGCATCATCTATGGCCTGAGCCTGGCCTTGCAAGGCGAGATCACGGTCAGGGACGGGGCCGTCGAGCAGCACAACTTCGACGACTACCCCGTGCTGCGCCTCCACCAGACGCCGAAGAGCATCAACATCCATATCGTGGAGCCGAAAGGAGACCTGAACGAGGCGGTGCCGGTCGGCGTCGGCGAGCCCCCGGTGCCCCCGGTGGCCCCCGCCCTGGCCAACGCGATCGTCGCCGCGGGCGGACCCCGGCTCCGCAAGCTGCCCTTCTGGCCCGAGATCCAGATCCTCTGAGCCGCCATCAGCGCACACCTCAGGACGACGGCTCCCTTCCCGCCCGACCGGAGGGGAGCCTGCCGCCGCTTGACGATGATCTTTTGCGTGAGCTAGCCTGGTAATCACGGATTCAAGCGCATTTGCCTGAGCGAGGGGGGAACGATGAAGACCCGCCTGGTAGGTTCTCTCCTCTCGCTGCTCGTCCTCTTGCTCGCGGCCGGCTGCGCGCGGCAGCCGGTCGCGCCGAGCTGGAAGTACGCCGATTTCAAGGAGGTCGGCTTCGATCCCTTCCCCGGCATGGATTTCCAGGGGCGGGACGTGAAGCTGAGCGACGACGACGTCAAGGGGCGGGTGATCTGGAACCTCTGGTCGGGCGACAACGGCGCGTTCTGGGACTGGCTCTCGACCCACGGCTTCGGCACCGCCGACCTGCTCAAGGTGGTCACCTCGCCGCGCGGCCAGCGCTTCGAGAAATACGGCCTGTTCAATCAGCCCGGCTTCGTGCGGCCGGCCCAACCCGATCCCTACGGCCTCTATGTCGACCAGCCGCGCGAGCCGCGGTACGACCTCGACGGCAGGCTCGACACCTACACCTATGGCCGCAGCAGCGGCATCATGGGGCTCCGCCTCTTCCCGAACCCGAATTTCGACGCCGCGGCGAAGGCGAGGTGGAACCCGGACCGTTACTACAAGGATCCCGCCTACTATACCGATCAGAAACTGGTGCGCCCTTATGTCGTCGGCATGGCCTGCTCGTTCTGCCACCTCGGGGCCGATCCGACGAACCCGCCGGCGAATCCCGACGAGCCGGAGTACGCCAACCTGAACGACTATGTCGGGCAGCACTTCTTCAAGGTATGGGAGGTTTTCGGCGACAACCTGGGCGAGGACAACTTCATCTGGCAGCTGCTGCACAGCAACCCGGCGGGAACGCTCGACACCTCCTTCATCGCCACCGACTACCTCAACAACCCGGGGACGATGAACGGCATCTTCAACGTCGCCGGCCGGCTGCAGGTGGCGGCCCATGAGCACGTCACCGGCGGGGCGCTCGACCTGCTCGGCGTCCACGATCCGCAGCTCACGCCGCGCGTGCTCAAGGAGGGAGCGGACTCGGTGGGCTTCAATGCCGCCTTGAGCCGCGTCTACCTCAACATCGGCGAGTACTGGGAGGAATGGCTCCGCCACTTCAACCCGCTCGTCGGCCTGCCGCCGCAGTCGCCGATCCGGGTGCGGGATGCGCAGCGGCTGTCGCCACACTGGAACTGGAGCGAGCGGCATGCGCCGGCGCTCGCCCAATACTTCCTCGACGTCGCCCGTCCGCTGAAGCTCGCCGACGCGCCCGGCGGGCAGAAGTATCTGACCAGCGACGAGAAAGTGCTCGATCGCGGCAAGCTGATCTTCGCCCAGAACTGCGCGCGCTGCCATTCGAGCAAGCAACCGCCGGCCCCCATCCAGCCCAACTCGGCCGCGGGGCAGAGCTGGTTCGAGCAGGAGGTGATGAAGCCGGACTTCCTCGACGGCAACTTCCTCTCCGCCGAGATCCGCGTCCCGGTCACCGAGGTCAAGACCAACGCGGCCCGCGCCGTCGCGTCGAACGCGATCCGCGGCCACGTCTGGGACAACTTCTCGTCCGAGACCTACAAGACCCTGCCGAAGGTCGGCTCGATCATGGTGTGGGACCCCTTCACCGGCAAGGACTCGCCATGGGAGGTCCCGGGCGGCGGCCGCGGCTACTACCGGCCGCCCTCGCTGGTCGCCATCTGGTGCAGCGCGCCGTTCTTCCACAACAACGCTCTCGGCAAGCACGTGCACGCGGTGGACGTCGATTCGCGCATGGCGGCGTTCAACGACGCGATCGAGAAGCTGTTCTGGAACGAGAACCGTCTCGGCAAGGACTCGATCTGGCGCACCACCGCGGAGAGCACCATCCAGATCCCGAAGTCCTACGTGCCATGGCTGGCCAGTCTCGCCGGCCCGGACGGGTTCATCCACCTCGGTCCCATTCCGAAGGGGACCCCGGTCAACCTCATCGCCAACACCAATCTCGAGCTCAACGGGTTGATCAAGCAGGCGGACCTGGTCCGCCTGCTCGGCCGCACCCTGAGCGCGCTGCACGACGTCAAGCAGCAGGGGCTCACCGGCGACGCGGCGACGCAGCGCCTGCTGACGCTGGTGCCCGATTTCTACCAGCTCAACTCATGCCCCGACTTCATCGAGGACGAGGGCCACTACTTCGCCACCTCCCTGCCGGATCGCGACAAGCGTGCGCTGATCGAGTTCGTGAAGACCTTCTGAGGGTGATCCCCGATGCCGAACGATCCGCAAAACCCCGACTTCGACTACATCGTCGTCGGCTCGGGCGCCGGCGGCGGGCCGGTGGCGTGCAACCTCGCCAAGGCCGGCTACAAGGTCGGCCTGATCGAGGCGGGCCAGGAGCCCGACACGACCTCCTATCCGGTTCCGGTCTTCCATACCTACGCGTCCGAAGATCCGGCGATGTCGTGGCAGTTCTTCGTCCAGCACTACACCGACAACCCGCAACGCGACCCCAAATACTGCGCCGACAAGGGCGGGGTCTTCTATCCCCGCGCCGGGACCCTGGGTGGCTGCACCGCGCACAATGCCTTGATCACCATCTACGGCCATGGCAGCGACTGGGATCACATCGCCCAGCTCACCGGCGATCCGTCGTGGGCGTCGGACAAGATGCGCGCCTACTTCGAGCGCATCGAGTCCTGCGGCTACGTGCAACGGCCCGCTGCCGGCGAGCCCAATCCGACGGGCCACGGCTGGGACGGCTGGCTCAGCACCACCGGTCCCGAGTTGTCGCTCGTCTTCGCCGACCAGGCTCTGCTGCAGACCGTCCTCGACGCCGTCGCCGGGGCATGGCAGGCGGGGCTCGGCGGTCCGCTGCCTCAGCTCCCGCCGCAGGATCCCAACGACTGGCGGACACCGCAATTCGAAGGCATCTGTTTCGTGCCGGCGGCGACCCTCGACGGGCGCCGGGTGAGCACCCGCGAGCTGATCGATCAGACGCGCGCCGTGCTGCCGCAGCAGCTGGTCGTCAAGATGAGCAACCTGGCGACGAAGGTCCTCTTCGACGGCGGCCTGCGCGCCATCGGCGTCGAGTGTTGGGAAGGCCAGCATCTCTACCGGGTCGACCCGCAGGCCGCCGCCGACTATGACGTCAACCGCTACTACTGCGCGCGCGAGGTGATCCTCGCCGGCGGCGCGTTCAACTCGCCGCAGCTGCTGATGCTCTCCGGCATCGGGGATCGTGCGCAGCTCGAGCCGCTCGGCATCACCTGCCTCCTCCACCGGCCGGGCGTGGGCACCAACCTGCAAGACCGTTACGAGATCAGCGTCGTCTCCGAGATGCAGCAGGACTGGCAGGTGCTCGCCGGCGCGACCTTCGCCCCGCCGCTGCCGAACCAGCAGGGCGATCCCTGTTATGTCCAATGGCAGAACGGCACCGGGGTGTACACGACCGGCGGCGCCGTCCTCGGCATCGTCAAGAAGTCGGCGCCGGAGCGCTCCGATCCCGATCTCTTCATCTTCGCCCTGCCGGGCAAGTTCTACGGCTATTTCCCCGGCTACTCGCTGGAGGTCGAGCGGACGAAGAACTATCTGAGCTGGGCGATCCTCAAGGCGCACACCAACAACACCGCCGGCTACGTCCGGCTGCGCACCGCGAGCCCGCTCGACAGCCCCGAGATCCACTTCAAGTATTTCGACGAGGGGAACGACGCCCAGGGGACCGATGCCGAGGCGGTGGCGAACGGCGTCGAGTTCGTGCGCCAGATCTCGCAGCGCAACTCGGCGATCAAGCAAGAGATGATGCCCGGGCCGGCGGTGGGGACCCACGATCAGATCGTGCAGCACGTCAAGGACAACGCCTGGGGGCACCATGCGTCGTGCAGCAACCCGATGGGAGCGACGAGCGATCCCCAGGCCGTCGTGGACAGCAACTTCCGCGTCATCGGGACGCAGAACCTGCGGGTCGTGGACGCCTCGGTCTTCCCCCGCATCCCCGGCCTCTTCATCGCCACGCCGATCTACATGATCGCCGAGAAGGCGAGCGACGTGATCCTCGCCGACGCCAAGGCCGCCGCCAACGCCGCCGCCAACGCCGCCGGCAGCTGAAGCAGCCGCGCCCTCAGATCTTGCGTCCGCCCACCCGGGTCGCGGTCGCCGGGTCGTTGCGGTCGCGGCGCCAGGTGGCATGATTGAAATGGATCACGAAGTCGCCGTTGTAGGAGGCGACGGCCGAGTCGAACGTAAGCTTGCCGAGGTGGCGCCAGTTCTTGAAGGTGCGCCGTTGGAAGGCGGGCGTGCCACGCGTCGAGCCCTCGTCGGTGACCTCGATGTGGAAGACGAGCTGGCGCCGGGGTGCCGGATCCCCCGGATCGAAGATCTGCGCCATGATCTCGTCGCGGAAGTCCAGGGCGTCGCCTGGTATCCGTGGCTGGTCGGGAGCGACCAGGAGGCGCATGTAGGCCGGCGTCCGCGTCGGTTCGTCGTCGGGCTTGCCGAGCTCGGCGATCTCGTACAGCTGGCGGATCGAGGGCTCCTTGTCGGTTGCGGCAAACACCCCACCGCTCACCAAGAGGATCGGCACGCCGCCGGAGCGGCGCCAGAGTCGGGTGTCCGGAGCGTTGCGGAGCTCCGCGTCGTTGATGCAATCGGTGCGCTCGCCGCCGAGGTCCTGCTGGGTGAAGAAGTTGGCGGTGCGCAGCGGCTCCGCATGGTCAGGATCGACGGTGGGGAACAGCTTGCCGACCAGGGCCAGGGATCGGGTATGGCCGCGCCGGGTCTCGGTGCAACAGGTGGAGTAGCGACCCACGGCGAGGGCCTGGCTGCCCTGGCGGAAATACCCCGAATAGGCGGAGTCTTCAGTGATCTCCCAGCGACCGGTGAGGCACACGCCGTTCGGATGGAGCAGGCGCCGGAAGCCCTTGCCATCGCTTCCCCAGCGCAGGTCGGCATGGGAATCGATGGCGCGCGCGGCGGCCTGGCCAAAGACATAGGGACGACCGAACGGCAGGATCCCGCTCAAGACGCCGCCCAAGGTCACCTCGTAGACAGGCCAACGCTGCTCGCCCCCGCCGCCGACACCGCCCCACACCGTCTGGTAGGGGTTGGCGAAAAGGGCTTCCCGCACCACCGAGAAGCGCGACCCGCGATAAGCGCGATCGTCGTCGGTGGTCTGTTCCGTGCCGAGGTAGACCATGCTTGCAGACTCCCCGCCTGCAGGCGATCGAGAGCCCGTCCGGCAGGCGATTCAAGCCCATTGATTCAACTAAATCGTCATTTGAGCATACTCTGCCCAGGAGAGACCGTCAACAGCCCGGGTCAGTCCCTGCTGTTTCTGCCGCTCTTGCTTTGCGCCACCATTTGCAGGAGGCTGGTGCCGTACGGAAATCCAAGCCCAAGACCGCATTGCTGCCGGGAATGTCGGTTCAGGCCGCGAGGGATTGGCATGACAGATCGGCAAGCGGTCGTGCTCGACGTGGCGACGGTCCGCGATGCCGCGTTGCTGTCGAACCTCCTCGAGCTGTACATACACGACCTGAGCGAGGCGTTCCCCGCCATCGAGCTGGGGGCGGATGGGCGCTTCGGTTACGACCAGCTGCCGCTCTACTGGTCGGAACCGGAGCACCGGTTCCCATTTCTCATTCGAGAAAACGGTGCGGTCGTGGGCTTCGTGCTGGCTGCCCGAGGTTCGCCGGCAACCGACGATCCTGCCGTCTTCGACGTCGCGGAGTTCTTCGTTCTCCGCAGCCACCGCCGCTCCGGAGTGGGTCGCCGCGCGGCGTTCCTGCTATGGGATCGTCTGCCCGGCCGCTGGATCGTTCGCGTTGCCAAAGGGAACCGCGGCGCCCTCCCGTTCTGGACGGGCGTCATCGCCGAGTACACGAGGGGGACCGCGACCGAGGTCGAACACCCTGGCGCTCCGACCGCCTGGCAGGTGTTTTCTTTCGACAGCACAGCCCGACAGCGCAGCCCGATAGGCAGAGCACCATCCTGACCGGCGCCCCGCCCTACCCTGCTTCAGGGCCTCGGGGCGGGGCACCGCCAGGCCCGTCTTCTCGCTAGGTGCAGACCTCGCAGATGCCGCTATGGCTGCCGGTGACGAAACTGGTCTTCGTCCCCCAGCAACCGGCTCCCGGGCACGGCCCCTGGGAGCACTCGCCGACGATCTGGGTGTGGGCGGCGCTGGACCAGTAGATGATGATGATGTTCTCGCCGAAGAAGCATTCGCTGAGCGGTGTGGCGGCCGGTTCGGGCATGACGCAGGCGTTGGCCTGCAAGGCGGCGGGCTGCAGGGCGGGGAATTCCGAGCCGCAGGAGGCCTGGGCCGGAACGCTGCTTGCGCACCAGGTCAGGATCAGCACGGCCAGCAGGAAACTCCTGACCGGCAGCGAGCGCAGGGCACCGTGAGTCGCTTGGCTCATCTCGTATCTCCTTTGTCGTTGAACGTCTCCTATAGCAACGGTGCCGCGGCCCCACCGCAGCGTGACCCCGCCGGGTCGACCGGCCGCCGCCGGCGCCAGCCGACCTAGCAGGCGCGGCTCGCCGTGAACCGATCCCGCCTGCCCGCGGGGGATCTGGAATCCGATCGCGGGCAGGTGTGCCCAGCTGATCGGTGTGCGCTCGATCGTAGTAGCGCGTCTGGTACTTCGGCTCATGCGGCGCCTCGGCGGCGGCCCCTACCCTGGCCGCTTCGCCGCCGCCCGGGTTGGGTATTCCGAGCCGCGCGGGCTCTGCCGGAAAGGAGCGGAGACCGAATGCTGAGGGCTGTGCCGCCAAGGCGGCGAGGGATCGATTCCGGCGGCGAGCGGACCGATGTCCTCCTCCGTGCCACGAGTGGCACCTTTGCTCCGGAGTGTCTCTATCGTCGGAGGAGCGTTTCCTGCTTGGGCGACACTACTCTCATAGGCGGATTGATTGTAGTGCGAGGAAATTGGGCACCAATAGTGGCATCGCCTGGCAGGCAAGCAGCTCGGCGAGCCGAGGGCCAAGCCCGGCCCTGGCATCCTGGCTTGAAAGGAGTCGGTTCATGAAAAAGAAGCCTGAAAAGATCCTGCTGCACCGCGAGACGCTACGCCGTCTCGACGATGCCGCCATGGCTGAGGTGGCTGGCGCTTGGCCCTATTCCTACACTACCGTCTGTGCCTGTGGGCACTGCAACACGAAGGTACCTCAATGCCTATGACGATGCGTTGAGTAGCTGCAGTGCACCACCAGTGGCGGGCGGCGGTGGCCTCGCCTTACCGGCCGAAGATGGGGGTTTGCGGTTCGAGGAAGCGTAACGCCGAGCGCCTGTGTGCCAGCCGCAGTGAATGTGCCGGCGAAAGGGCAACAGATCCCTGGATGCGTACATCTTCTCACCCTCACGCTACGGGGCCGGGCCGCCGCCGCGGCGGCGACGATGGCTTGGCGCCGGGCCGGATCTGGCCGCATACCTGTCCCTCTTTGCGCGAAATGAGTTACCCAATAATGAGGGGGGCAAGAGGCATCCGTCGCGGCAACGCGGCAGTAAGGAGGTAGAGCGATGAACAAGAGCGACCTGATTCGTGCCTGGAAGGACCCGGTGTACCGCAGCTCGCTGACCGTCGAGGAGCTGGGCGCGTTGCCGGCCCATCCGGCCGGCCTGATCGACCTGCGGGATGAGGATCTGCGGAGTGTTGGTGGCGCCATCACCACCGCGCTGACCTGCACCGCGCACACCTTCGGTGGCTGGCGCACCTGCGGCTGCCCGGTGACCACCCCGTAGAGCGCAGACGGGGCGCGGCGGAGACTGGGACCGGAGGGGCCGGAAGGTCCGGCATCCTCCGGGCCGGCGCCGCCGCCCGGCGGATTCGAAGCGGCGACGAAGGTGACCAAAGCCATGAACAAGAGCGATCTGATCCGTGCGGGGAAGGACCGGTGTACAGGAGCACCCTGGGCGCCGAGCGGTGCCTGCGGCTGCCCGGTGACCATGGGATAGCGCCCGATCGAAAACAACGAGCCTCTCGTCCTCTTTGCCGACGCCTGCCGCGCGCTCACGCTGTCCGAGCGGGCGCAGGCGCTCGGCGCCGGCGGGCCGGCGGGTGCCGGGGCGGAGGTCCCCTCGCCTGACGAGGCCGCGCACTGGCGGCTCACGCGATGGCGGGCGCTCTCGCCGTTCCGCTCCGAGGAGCGCTTTGCCCGGCGCCTGGGGCAAGATTGCCTGGATTTGGCGGGCTTCGCCCGCCTGGTCGCCACGCCGGCGGCGGCCGCCGGCGCGGCGCTAGCCGAACCTCCTTCCTGGATGAGCGATCTCGGGGTGGCCGGCTGCGGTGGCCCGCCGGCCGCCGCGGGGCCGCCGCCGGCTGCGGCCAGCCCGGATCTCGATCCCTTCCTAGTGCTGGTGGGACCGTGGATCGAGCGGGCTCGCCGCCGGCTGCGCCAGGAGCTGGCGCGCCAGAAAGCTGCTGCCAGCGGCGCCGCGCCGCTGTTCACCGCGGCGGCGACCGAGGAGCTGCTCGCCGCCAGCCTGCCGGCGCTCTTGCTGCCGGTCCTCGCCCGCACCCTGGTGCTGGAGCTGCACGTCGCCAGGCACCAGGGGCTGCTGCAAGGCGACAGCGCCGCCGAGCGCTTCCGCTCGTTCCTCGGCAGGCTCGCGCGGCACGACGTCGCCGTCGCGCTGCTCGGCGAGTACCCGGTCATGGCGCGCGAGGTGCTGCGCGAGCTCACGCAGTGGGTAGACACCGGTCTCGAGGTGATGGCGCGCCTGGCAGCCGATGCGCCGCTACTTATCGACCGCTTCTTTGCCGGCTGCCATCCCGGCCCCCTGACCGGCATCGACAGCGGCGCCGGCGATCGCCACCGCGGCGGCCGTTCGGTGCGGATCCTCAGCTTCGCAGGCGGCGGCCGGCTGGTCTACAAGCCGCGCCCGCTGGCCGCCGAGCAGCGCTTCCAGGATCTCCTCGCCTGGCTCGGCGACACCGGCGACGGCCCGCTGCGCACGGTGGTGGTGCTCGACCGCGGCAGCTACGGCTGGATGGAGCACGTGGCCGCGCAAGCCTGCGGCGACCAGGCCGAGGTGGCGGCGTTCTACCGCCGGCTGGGCGGCCTGCTCGCGCTGCTCTATGCGCTCGAGGCCACCGACTGCCACTTCGAGAACCTCATCGCCGCGGGCGGCCAGCCGGTACTGATCGACCTGGAGACCCTGTTCCAGCCGCGGCTGCCTCTGCCGGTGCTGGCGGCGCCGGACAAGCGACTGGTCGGCCGGCTGCTCAGCGACGCGGTGCCGCGCATCGGGCTCCTTCCCTTCCTGGTGGGTGCGGGTGACGACTTCGCGGGGGTCGACATCAGCGGCCTCGCCGCTGTGGCCGGCCAGCCCTCGCCGCAGCCGGTGATGGCCCTGGCACAGGCCGGCACCGACGAGATGCACGTGGTGCGCGAGCGGCTGCCGCTGCCGGGGGGAGCCAACGTCCCCTTCCTGGCCGGCCAGGAAGGCGAGGGCCGGCTGGAGGTGGAGGCCGCCGAGCACACCGAGGAGCTGGCGGCGGGGTTCGCGGCGGTCTACCACATGCTGATCGCGCGCCGCGCCGAGCTGCTCGCCCCCGGCGGCCCCGTGGCCCGCTTCGCCGGCGTGCCGGTACGGGCGGTGCTGCGTCCGACGCAGATCTACGCCCGGCTGCTCGGCGAGAGCTACCACCCGGACGTGCTACGTGACGCCCTGGACCGCGACCTGCTGTTCGACCGGCTTTGGCTGACGGCCGAGGAGCAACCCGAGCTGGAGCGGGTGGCCGCCGCCGAGCATCGCGATCTGGTGGCCGGCGACGTGCCGGTGTTCGTCACTACTCCGGACTCGCCCGATCTGATGGACAGTCGGGGCGCGCGCCTGCCCGGCTTCTTTGCCGAGCCGGCGATGGCGGCGGTCGAGCGGCGCCTGGCCGGCCTGGACGAGACGGACCTGGGCCGCCAGCTGCGGCTGCTGCGCCTCTCGCTCGCCACCCGTCGCCTGGGCCGCGATCCGGCGCAATGGGCCGGCTACCCGCGGGTAGCGGCCGGACGACCGCTGCCGCAGCGGGTGCTGCGCGAGCGCCTGCTCGCCGCGGCGCGCGCCGCCGGTGACTGGTTGGACGCCACGGCCGTGCGCGACGGGCGGTACGTGAGCTGGGTGATGCTCGACTTCCACCAGCAACGGTGGTCGATGGCGGCGGTGCCGCGCGACCTCTACATCGGCACGCCCGGCATCGCGCTGTTCCTCGGCTATCTCCAGGCCGTAACCGGCGACGCGCGCTATGGCACGATCGCGCGCGCCGCGTTCGACACGCTGATCGAGAGCGCCGGCAGCGAGGTGGCCGCGGCCGCCACCGGAGCGGCCGAGCCTGCCGAGCCGGCCTACATCGGCCTCATGCAGGGCGCGGGAGGTGTCCTCTACGTGCGGGCGCACCTGGCCGCGCTGTGGCGCGACGCGGGTCTGCTCGCCGGTGCCGGGGCTGAGATCGGCGAGATCGAGGCGCGGCTGGCGCAGGACGAGGAGCTGGACGTAGTGGGCGGTGCCGCCGGTGCAATCGCCGGGCTGCTGTCGGCGCACCGGGCCGGCGCCGGGCCGCGGGCCCTCACCGTGGCGGTGCGCTGCGGTGAGCACCTACTGGCTCGCGGGCAGCAACGCGAGGCGGGGCTCTGCTGGCTCACCCGCCTGGCGTCCGAGCGGCCGCAGACCGGGTTCGCGCACGGGGTGAGTGGCATCGCCCTGGCGTTGGCCGAGCTGGGTGCGGTGAGCGGCGACCGCCGTTTCACCGGCGCCGGCCTCGCCGCCTTCGCCTGGGAGCGCGAGGCGTTCTGGCCCGAGCTGCGGCGCTGGCTCGCCGGCGCCGGAGCGGCGGCGGCGGACCACGGCGACAGCGTCGCCATGTCCTGGTGCTACGGCGCGCCCGGCGTCGGCCTGGCGCGCCTCGCGGCGCTGCGCCTCCTCGACAGGTCGTCGCCGGAGCGGGAGGCGCTCGTGGCCGAGGTCGCCGAAGCGGTGCGGCTCACTGTCCGGCTAGCCTTCGGCCAGAACCACTGCCTGTGCCACGGTGACCTGGGCAACCTCGACTTCCTGCTCACTGCTTACGAGCGGCTCGGCCGGGACGGCGCCCTCGGCCGCCAGGTGCGGCGGCGGGCGCAGCAGGTCCTCGCCAGCATTGGCCGAGACGGCTGGTGCTGCGGCACGCGCGGCGCCGTCGAGTCGGCAGGGCTGATGAACGGCATCGCCGGGATCGGCTACGGCCTGCTGCGCCTAGCGGAGCCCGGGCGCGTGCCCTCGCTCCTGGCGCTCGCCCCGCCCGGCGTATTGGGGTAGGTGGCCGTCCTCGCAGCCGGCGTCGGCGGCTCGTGGCGGCGGGCTCGGCGAACTGCGGCCCACTGGTCATCGTGCTCTCGTCGGTTCTTGCGCCGGTACTCGCGGGCGACGGCTGGGGATCCCTTCCGCACCCACGGCGCGGTTGGTTGGCCCCCGGCCGGCGCTGCCGCGCAGGCGGCCGTGCTCGAGCAGCTGGCGCCCTATCGCCGCGGCAATCTCGCGGTCCGCGGTCTCGCTGGTGTGATCGTGGTCGACGAAGCGCGGCGCGGTGGTGCCGGCGAAGAGGTCGCCGAGGTAGGTGAATTCGTCGGGGCCGCGCGCCGCCCAGTCGCGCCGCACACGGTCGTAGGTAGCCAGGAGCAGGTCGCGGGCGAAGACCAGCACTGCGGCCCGGCTCTCCTCATAGGCCGTGCGGTGCGGCTTCTCGAAGATGCACGGCTCCCAGAAGAAGCTGGTGCGAAATCCATAGCTCGCCGCCAGGCCGTCCACGGTCCGCAAGTTGGCGTCGACGGAACGCAGCGTCTCGTCGATCAGCCTGGCGTCGGGCCTCCCCGTTGGGGCCGGGGAGGGGGAGCCAGGCCCACCGGCGAGCCCGGCCAGCCTCAGCAGCGCCGAGCGGGCGGCGGCGGCGGCCAGCGCCTCCCGCATCAGGCGCCGCGCATGGCGCAGGAGGTTGAACTCGCGCACGCGGTTGGACTCGTTCAGCGGCAGGCCGGCGCCCCGATTCTGGCAAGTGGCGACGGTGTCGTTCATACCGACGTAGCAGACCACCAGGTCGGGCACGTTGCCCCGCTGCAGCTCGCGCAGCAGGGTGATCACTGCCTGGGTGCTGACGTAACCGCTCTCGCCGAAGTTGGTGATCGCCGCGGGCACGCCGGCCCCGGCGAGATAACGCGCCAGCTCGGAAGGAATGGTGTGGTCGTCGCGAGCGCCGGTTCCCCAGGCCGTGGAGCCGCCGAGGAAGAAGACCGTCGCCGCCGCCGGCTTGCCCACTGCCGCGGGCGGTCGCCAGGTCCGACGCAGCCCCCGCTGGTCGACGTTGATCTGGCTGCCGGCGAAAGGGAGGCGGCGCCAGTAGACGTAGGACTCCCAGCGCATCCGCGAGCTGCGCGCGTTCTCGGCATAGAGCTCCGCGACCCAGGGCTCTGCGGGGTAGGCGTCGGCCTGAATGCGGGCGTCGGGCGCCGGGCGCCGCAGCGACAGCGCCAAGCGAGCGGCACCCTCCGCCAGCGCCAGCGCCAGGAGCGTCAGGCCGACGGCCAGCCACGCCTCGCGCAGCCCTCCGAGGACCCTGCGGAAGCCGGTCGCCCGACGTTGCTTCGCTGGGTCCATGACGGACCGATTCTAGCCGAGCGGCCCGGCCGGCCTACGCGGCACCCCGGTCACCGCTTCTCCCTTGTCTCCGACACCGCGCGCCGCGGCACCCAGGGAAGTTGAGGCTCTTGCAGCCGATTCCGGCAGGCACCGCGGGGGCCGCGGCGGTCTCCCAGCCCCGCGGCCGCGGCAGCGAGGTGATCGACGTGCAGATCTTTGAACGCTTGGAGTCCGAGGTACGCAGCTACTGCCGCACCTTCCCCGCCGTCTTCACCACGGCGCGCGGCGCACGCCTCACCGCCGAGGATGGCCGGGAATACGTCGATTTCTGGAGCGGCGCCGGGACGCTCAACTACGGCCACAACAACCCCCGCTTGAAGCGGCGCCTGCTCGCCTACCTGGAGGGCGACGGTATCACCCACTCGCTCGACCTGGCCACCGCCGCCAAGCGCGAGCTGCTGGAGCGCTTCGAGCGCATCGTGCTCGAGCCGCGCGGGCTGTCCTACAAGGTGCAGTTTCCCGGCCCGACGGGCACCAATGCGGTGGAGGCGGCGCTCAAGCTGGCGCGCAAGGCGACCGGACGGCAGAACGTCGTCTTCTTCACCAACGCCTACCACGGCATGACGCTGGGCGCCCTTGCCGTGACCGGCAACGCCGCCAAGCGGGCGGCGGCCGGCGTGCCGCTGAGCGGCGCCCAGCCGATGCCGTTCGAAGGCTTCCTCGAGGGCGGTGAGGACTCCCTCGGCTACCTGCGGGCCTATCTCGAAGGCACCAGCAGCGGCCTCGACCGGCCGGCCGCGGCGATCGTCGAAACCGTCCAGGCCGAAGGCGGCGTCAACGTCGCGAGCGCCGGTTGGCTGCGCCGCCTCGCCGCCCTGCTCGCCGCGCACGGCGTGCTGCTCATCGTCGACGACATCCAGGTCGGCTGCGGCCGCACCGGCCGCTTCTTCAGCTTCGAGGAAGCCGGCATCCGGCCCGACCTGGTCTGCCTCTCGAAGTCGATCAGCGGCTTCGGGCTGCCGCTGTCGTTGGTGCTCATCCGCCCGGAGCTCGACTGCTGGCGTCCGGGCGAGCACACCGGCACCTTCCGCGGCAACAACCTGGCATTCGTCACCGGCGCCGAGGCGCTGGTGGCGTACTGGGAGGACGACGCGCTGCAGCGCGAGGTGGCCGGCAAGAGCGAGCGCATGCGGTCGCGGCTGTGCGCCATGGCCGAGCGGCATTCGGACCTCGGCGCCACCGTGCGCGGCCGCGGGCTGATCCAGGGGCTCGCCTTCCCGGCGGACCGCAAGGCGCCGGACGGCGGTTCGCTGGCCGGAGCCATCTCGCGGCTGGCCTTCACACGCGGCCTGATCGTCGAGACCGCCGGCCCGCGCGACGAGGTGGTGAAGCTGCTGCCGCCGCTGGTGATCGCCGATGCCGACCTCGCGGCCGGGCTCGACATCCTCGACGAGGCGATCGCCGCCCTGGCCGGCGACATGGTGGTGGCCACCCCCGCCGCCACCGGCATCGAGTCACTCTATAGAGGCAGCAGCTTGTAGGCCGGCCGCCGCAGGTCGGCGCCCCGCCGGGCGACGATCAGGGTGTTACCCCAGGCTCGGCGCCAGAGAGGGACGGTGCGGAGCAGCCGGCGCACCAGCGCGCGCGGACCGGTGGGATCGGGGCGGTGCGGCAGGGTGCGGTGCTCGAGGATGTCCAAACCGGCGGCGCGCAGGAAGCGGACCAGGAGGTGGGACTGCGCGACATGAACGGCATCGGCGTCCGGGACGTAGCCGTGGGTGAGCACGCGGGGGCTGCGGACGCGGTCGAAGCGGTGTCTGCCGTCGAGCGAGGAGAGGAGTTGGCGCCCCAGGCGGCGCAGCGCGACCTCCAGCCGACGGCTGGGCTCGAGGCTGGGCGGCATCTCATAGGGGAGATCCCATGCCGAGCCGATGAGGAGCAGCAGCCCGTCGGGCCGCAGCACGCGCGCCGCCTCTAGCAGTGTCCTGCCGGGATCGTGGAAGTGCTCCAGCGCGTACGTCGAGAGCACGGCGTCGAAGCTGCCCGCAGCGAAGGGCAGGTTCTCGCCGTCACCGCGAACGCGCCAGCCCGGCCTTCCCCACTCCGCCGCCAGCACCAGGCCCGCGGTCGAGACGTCGAAGCCCGCGTAACGGCAGCCGGCCGGCAGCCAAAGGGCGTTCTCGCACGAGCCGCAGCCCAGGTCGAGCAGCCGCTCGCCGCCGCGCAGCCGGCTCAGGAGCAGCCGCCGCTCGGGGGACACCTCGCGATTGGCGGCAGCCGCCTGGGCGTAGTAGTCGCGGCTGCCGTCCCAGAACGAATCGAGCCGCCGCTTGCCGTCCTCGCCATCCAGGTGCCGCTTGCCGTCCTCGCCCACCCCGCCAGTCTACCGCCGCGGCGCCTGCCGCCGAACCGCCTGACCGCCGCCTGATCGCCGCCTGATCGCCGCCGGATCGCCGCCTGACCGCCACCGCTGGCAAGCAGCTTGCTTTCTCATGGAGGTGAGACGCGCACATTGCGCGTCCCCTAGAGAAGAGGAGATCATCATGAGATTCACACGTCGATCTCTAGCCCGAACAGTGTTGCTCTCGGCGTCGATCCTGGCGGCCTGCCTGGTGGCGGCGCCCGCGGTCGCCCAGCCCATCGACGTCGACGGCGTCGTGTCGCTCAGCGCGGATGGCAACTGCATGTTCGTCAGGCAACACGATGGCACGGTCCTCACCGTGGTGGGCCGCTGGTACGGCCTGACCGCGAACGACTGGGTCCGCCTCGAAGGGCGGCCCGTGGCCGACCGCTTCTGCGGCAGCCCGGGCGGCGTCGAGATCGTCGCCGTCAAGTCGATCTGGTCCGACGAGGCCCATCGCAATTTCTACTACAGCACGGATCGCGACGGCGAATACCAGCGCTGGCTCGAGGCGAAGCGGCACCAGCAATGGGAGCGGGATCGGGAGAGAGAGATCCGCCTCCACCACGAGCCCCCGCCGCCTCCGCCGCCGCAATAGAGCGGTCGTCTCCCAGGCGGCCCGCTGGCACGCCTGCCTGGCGCGCTCAGGAGTTCGCGGCCGTCGCGCACCGGTGGCCCTGCCGGTGCGCGACGGCTTGCGCGCGAGCCCCGCGCGAGCCCTACCGCCGCGGTGCTCTCCGCCCCCTGGCGCGAACCGGACGCGCCTTCTGCGCGCCTCGCGACGACCAGGCCGGCGCGGCATGGTGAGAGGCTCCACCGGTTCCAGCGGCTGCGGGCCGGGACGCTGCCGACCCTCGCCGCCCTGCCGACTTCGCCCGTCCCGCCGACTTCGCCCGTCCCGCCGACTTCGCCTTCCCCACTGACTTCGCCGCCCTCGCCGGCTTGGTCGCCCCCGCCAGCCTGGTCTTCTCGGCCTTGGTCGTCCTGGACGCCTTGCGCGGCGCGCCAGCCGCGCCAGCCTTTCCTGGCTTGACCGCCTTGGGCGCCGCCTGACGGGTCCCGGCGGCGATCCGCGCGGCGGTGCTCCTGGCACCTGCGGGCCGACTGGACCGGGCCGCAGTCGGGCGCGCCGCAGGCCGCGCCCCCCGTGCCCCGGACGCTCTTCTACCTCCGACTCCCCCGCGGGCAGCGGCAGCGGAGCGCGAACCGGCCGAGGGCGCCGCGAGTCTGGCAGGCTTCGCCGCCTTCGTTGCGGCCGGCCTGAGCGGACGGACCGTCGCCGCTCTCGCCGCCGTTTTCGCCGCCGTTTTCGCTGCCGGCTTCGCCGCGCGGGTCGCGGCGCGCCGCGCCGCCGCGGGCCGGGCTCGTGACGGCCCCTTGATCCCCGCGGCCTTCCCGGCCGCAGGCGCCGCTGCCGCCGGCGCGGCGCCGACCTCCGCCCCAGCCTCCCGCTGGCGCGCCAACGTGGCGCGGGCCGCCGCGAGGCGGGCGACCGGCACGCGGTAGGGTGAGCAGGAGACGTAGTCGAGCCCGACGCGATCGAAGAAATCCACCGAGTCGGGGTCGCCGCCATGCTCGCCGCAGACTCCCAGGTGCAGGTCGGCGCGCGCCTGGCGGCCACGCTCGCAGGCCAGCCGCACCAGCTGCCCCACACCCTCGTCGTCGAGGCGGGCGAACGGGTCGTAGGGCAGCACGTGCGACTCGAGATATTGCGGCAGGAAGCGGCCGATGTCGTCGCGCGAATAGCCGTAGGTCATCTGCGTCAGGTCGTTGGTGCCGAAGGAGAAGAAGTCGGCATGGACGGCGATGCGGTCCGCGATCAGCGCCGCCCGCGGCACCTCGATCATCGTGCCGATGGCGATCGGCAGCCGCAGCTTCTCCTCCGCCAACACCCGCTCGATGGTCGCCGCGATGTGCTGCCGCAGCCGGATCATCTCCTGCTCGGCGCCAACCAGCGGCACCATGATCTCGGCCTCGACGTGATCGCCGGCGCGCGTCCGCGCACAGGCGGCGCGGACGATCGCCTCCACCTGCATCTCGTAGATCTCCGGCGCCGTCATGCCCAGGCGGCAGCCGCGGTGGCCGAGCATCGGGTTGGCCTCGGCCAGCGCCGCCGCCCGCGCCGCCACCTTGGCCGCCGGCACTCCCATCTGCTTGGCGAGGCCGCTCAGCGCCTTGTCGCCGTGCGGCAGGAACTCGTGCAGCGGCGGATCGAGCAGGCGGACCGTCACCGGCAGGCCGGACAGCGCGGCGAAGATGCCCTCGAAGTCCTGCTGCTGCATCGGCAACAGCTTGGCCAGCGACTCGGCGCGCTCGTCGGCGTTGTCGGCGAGGATCATCCGCCGCACCCAGGCGATGCGCTCGGCGCCGAAGAACATGTGCTCGGTGCGGCACAGGCCGATGCCCTCGGCCCACACCGCGCGGGCCACCCGGGCGTCGGTGGGCGTGTCGGCGTTGGCCCGCACCCGCAGCCGGCGCAGCTCGTCGGCCCAACCCAGGACCTTGCGGAAGGTCGCCACCGCCGGCGACTCGCTGGCCTCCTCCGCGATCAGCGTCCGCAGCACCTCCGACGGCCGGGTCGCGAGGGCGCCGGCGATCACCTCGCCGGTGGTGCCGTCGATCGAGATCTCGTCCTCCTCATGCAGCACGCGGCCGCCCGCCCGCACCACCCCGGCGCGCTCGTCCACGTCGAGCCCCCCGGCGCCGACCAGGCAGGGCTTGCCCATGCCGCGCGCCACCACCGCCGCGTGCGAGGTCATGCCGCCGCGCGAAGTGAGGATGCCGGCGGCGGCGTGCATGCCGACGATGTCCTCCGGCGACGTCTCGGCGCGCACCAGGATGACCGGCCCCTGGGCGGCGAGCTCGGCGGCGCGGTCGGCCGACAGCACCATGCGGCCGGAGGCGGCGCCGGGACCGGCCGGCAGACCGCGGGCGAGCAACCGCCCCGCCGCCACCGCCCGCGCCTTCTCGCTCAAGTCGAACTCGGGCGCCAGCACCTGCTCGAGATCCAGCGGCTTGACCCGCGACACCGCCTCGCGCGGCGTGATGATGCCCTCGTCCACCAGCTCGGCGGCGATGCGCACCGCCGCCGGGCCGGTGCGCTTGCCGCCGCGCGTCTGCAGCATGTACAGGCGGTCGTGCTGGATGGTGAACTCGACGTCCTGCATGTCGCGGTAGTGGCGCTCGAGCCGCGCGCAGACCTCGCGCAGCTCGCGGTCGGCCTGCGGGAAGTCCTCGGCCAGCCCCCGCCCGCCGTCGATGCCGACGATCGGCCGCGGCGTGCGGATGCCCGCCACCACGTCCTCGCCCTGGGCGTTGACCAGGAACTCGCCGTAGACCCGCGCCTCGCCGGTCGCCGGGTTGCGGGTGAACGCCACCCCGGTGGCGCAGTCGCTGCCGCGGTTGCCGAACACCATCGCCTGGACGTTGACGGCGGTGCCGAGCTGGTCGGAGATGCCGTTGAGGCGCCGGTACTCGCGCGCCCGCCGGTTGTCCCAGCTCGAGAACACCGCGCCGATGGCGCCCCAGAGCTGCTCGCGCGGGTCCTCCGGGAAGGGGTGCCCGTGCTCGGCGATCAGCCGCCGGAAGCGCTCGGCGACGCTCGCCAGGGCCGCGGGCGGCAGCTCGTTGTCGCTGGTGGCGCCGTGCTCGGCGCGCGCCGCCGCCAGGATCTCCTCGAACTCGGCATGCTCGACCCCGAGCACCACGTCGCCGTACATGGTGAGCAGCCGCCGCCAGGCGTCGAGCACGAAGCGGGCGTCGGCGCCGCGCTCGGTCCAGGCCTCCACCGTGGCCTGCGACAGGCCGAGGTTGAGGACGGTGTCCATCATCCCGGGCATCGACATCGGCGCGCCGGAGCGCACCGAGACCAGCAGCGGGTTGGCGGCGTCGCCGAAGCGCTGCCCGGTCGCCGCCTCCAGCTGCCGCAGGCGCCGGTCGAGCTCGCGCTCGAGCGCCGGCGGATAGCTGCCGTGATGCTCCTGGAAGTAGGTGCAGACCTCGGTGGTGAGGGTGAAGCCGGGAGGCACCGGGATGCCGAGCCGGCACATCTCCGCCAGCCCCGCCCCCTTGCCCCCCAGCAGCGCTTTCTGATCGCCTCTGCCGTCCGCCGTGCCGCCGCCAAAGGCATAGATGTACTTGACTGCCATGCGTCCTCCGATCGTGTAGGCGGCGAGTCTACCCGATCGGGATGGCGTCAAGGCGCGGCGGCCGGAGGCGCGGCGGCCGGAGGTGCGGCGGCCGGAGGTGCGGCGGCCGGAGGCGCAGCGGCCGGAGGCGCGGCGGCCGGAGGTGCGGCAGCCTGCCGGGTGTGCCGCGCCCGCGGCGCCCCCGCCGGATGGGTCGAAACCGCGTGCGCCGCATGGCGTGGCGGCTTCGCCGGCGGCGGTGACGCCGCGCTGGCTGCGGGCACCGCGGGCGCCGCGGGCGCCGCGGGCGCGGCGGCGGCCGCGACGGGCGCCGGCGCCGACAAGCCTGCCGCGGGCACACCGGCCGCCGGGACGGTTGCCGGCGCCGGTGCGCTCGCCGCGGCCTGGCCGAGCCAGAACTCGGTCTCGGCGAGCTGGTCGCCGGCCAGATAGCTGGCCTGCCACTGGTCGGTATCCACCAGGCCATGAAAGGCCTGGGGATCCTGGCGGTGCTGCTCCACGTAGCTGTTCCAGCGATAGGTCTGGAAGATGGCGACGATGTTGATGGCGTAGGCGGCGGCGAGCGGGGCGTTGCCTTCGATGATCACCAGGTTGTCGTCATTCGCGTTCGACGCCTTGAAGCCGAGGTTGTGCGAGCCGGTCATGACCACCGGATGCTCGCCGAACGGATCGAGCACGATGACCTTGCTGTGGATGTCGACCATGCTCGCTCCGAGCAGCTCCTTTTCCCAATCGTGGAACCCGGTCTTGATGTTGTGGGGCACGAGAACGTCGTGGGTGAGGCGCTGCGGCGGCTCGACGCCGTTCGAGTACAGCGTCACCGGATTGTCGACCGGGGCGGGGGCGTTCGGATCGAGGGCAGCGGCTGCCGGCTGCTGGCCCTGGTTCGGCGCGCCGGGCTTGGTGAGCTCGGCAATGTCCTGATTGACCACGCCCCGAATGTAGAGATTGGGGTTGAAATCCGGGTTGTTCGCCTGGTGGTGGCGTTCCAATATGTTCTGCAGCAGCGTCCACCGGCTCGGGTCCTTCTGGAAGCTTCCGGGATTGAAGAACAGGAAGAGGATGCCCTCCTTGGCACCGTTGATGAGCTTGCGCGCGAAGTCGAGGTCCTGGGCGGCGGAGGTCTTCACGAACCAGGGGGTCAGCTGGCAGCCGTCGACCTGGAAGGTCTTGGCGGTGGAATTGGGCGTCACCAGCGAGGCCGGGTAGTCGTTGCCGGCCGCCTTGATGCGGTTCCAGGCGTCCAGGAAGTCGGCGGCGACCGCGGCGTCGTCGATGATCAAGCCGTTGTTGGCCTGCGTGCAGAGCCCTGAGGTCGTCCAGTTGGTGCTGCCGGTGATGACGCTCTGGGGCTGGCCGCCGGAGTCGCAGACCACGACGAACTTGTTGTGCGCGAAATGGCCGCTCCCGACCATGCGGTCGAAGACCTGGATCTTGCCGTCGCCGCGCAGCTGCTTGCGGACGGCCGCGTTCTCGTCGGGCTTGCCGGGGCCGAAGGCGCCGTTGGCCAGGATCAGGCTGCAATTGGCGCCGAACGCTTCCAGCGCCGGGATCAGCTCGGGATCGTTGAGCTCGTAGAGGGCGGCGAAGATCTTGCCCTGCTGCTGCTGGGCGGCGGCGAGGTGGGACAGGATGGCCGGCCGCAACAGGCCGCTGAGCTCGTTGCGCAGCGGGTCGCCCGTCTTGGCGACGAGGTCGCGGATCTTCGCCTTCGGGTCCTCCTTGGCGAGCGCCCGCGAGACCCACTGGGCGGCGACGATGCCCTTGTTGAAGAACGCCGAGAGATGCGGCGTGCACTGGCCGCTGATGGTGAGCTGCGGCGTGAGCGGGCTGGCATTCGCCAGGTCGAGGGTGAGATTGTCCTTGTTGGGCCCGACGACGGGAATCACCTGGTACTGCACGGTATCTCCCGGAGTCACCAGGTAGTCCCACCACATGAAGCGTTGCAGCGGAAATTTCCACGGGTTCGCCGGGTCCAGCTTGTCGGCGTCCGCGAAACCGACGAAGCCGTGCAGGAACACGTCCGCCGCCCCCTGCTTGGTCCGCCTGGCGGTGAAACCGCGGCAGTTGGCGATCGGCTTGCCGTCCTCGGGGAGCCACACCAGACAGGTGTGATCGCCGTTGTCATAGACTTTCAATTCGATGCTCATGGATTTCTCCCATGCTCCAAAGGCACTGCGCGCGCGGTCGACTCGCTCGCCGAGTCTGTCGCCGCGACCAAATTGATGTCAAATACGAATAAGCAAATTCTAGATCAGGAATTGTCGACGGCGCCGGCGCGCGCGCGGTGCTCGGCGCGGTCCACCACCACCTCGGTGAGCCGGGCGGTGCGGCTGACGGTGCGCAGGATCGCCTGCAGCAGCGCGATGCGGTTGGCGCGCACGCGCTCGTCGGGATCCATCACCAGCACCTCGACGAAGAAGCGGTCGAGCACCGGCGCCAGCCCGGCGATGCGGCGCAGCGCGCGCTCGTAGTCGCCGGCGGCGGCGGCCGCCTCGACCTCGGCGCGCAACCCGGCGAAGGCGGCGGCCAGCTCCCGCTCGGCGGGCTCCGCCGGTTCCCCCAGGCGCTCGGGCTCGAACGGCTGGTCGGGCAGATCCTTGACGATGTTGGCGATGCGCTTGGCCGCCAGCACCACCGACAGGAAGGCCGCTTCGCCGCGCACGCGGTGGATGGCGTCGACCCTGGCCCGCAGATCCGGGAGGTTGGCCGCGCCGGCCGCCAGCGCCGCTTCGATCTCGTCGTAGGCGTAGCCGTAGATGCCGAGCACGTAGCGGATGCGGTCGTCGAGGAACGGCCGCAGCCTGGACCAGGCCTCGGCGGCGCCGCGGCCGAGGCGGTCGCCGTAGAGCGCCGCCGCCGCCGCCGTCAGGCGCTCGAAGTCCACCGCCAGGCCGCCCTCGAAGGCGATGCGCACCGCCCCCTGCGCTGCCCGGCGCAGGCCAAACGGGTCCTTGCTGCCGGTCGGCACCAGCCCCAGGCCGAACATCCCCACCAGCGTGTCGAAGCGGTCGGCAAGGCCTGCCACCCGGCCGGCGCGGCCGCGCGGTATGGGGTCCTCGGCGGAGATCGGCAGGTACTGGTCGTAGATCGCCTGCCAGACGTCCTCGGGGTGGCCCTCGCGGCGGGCGTAGAGGCCGCCCATCACGCCCTGCAGGGAGGTGAACTCCTTGACCATCTCGGTCGCCAAGTCCACCTTGAGCAGGCGGGCGGCTGCCGCCGCGGCCGCGGCTTCGCCGCCCCACCCGAGCTCGTCGCAGATCGTTCCGGCGAGCGCCACCAGCCGTACGGTCTTGTCGGCGTAGCTGCCCAGGCGCTCGTGGAAGGCCAGCCGCGCCAGCTGCTCGGCACGCCGCCCCAGCCCCGCCGCCAGGTCCTCGCCGTAGAAGAAGCGCGCGTCGGCGAGGCGCGCCGCCACCACCCATTCGTTGCCCGATCGGGCGCGCCCGGCCGGGTCGTCGGGACGGTCCATCACGGTCAGGAAGCACGGCAGCAGGCGGGCCTCCACCACGGCCGGCTCCGGCGAGCCCGGCGAGCTCTGCGAGCCAGGCGGGTCATGACGCGCGGCGACGGTCAACGCGCTCTGGTGGTCGCGCAGGCTGGTGGCCAGCACCTCCGCCGGCAGCTCCAGGAAGGCGGGGTCGAAGCTGCCCTCGAGCACACCCGGGATCTCGCACAGCGCCGCCAGCTTGTCGAGCAGCGGTCCGTCCTCGACCAGCCGGCCGCCGAGCGCCGCGGCGCGCTCTTGCATGGCGGCGGCGAGCACCGTGCGCCGGCGCTTGGGATCGATCTCGATGTGGCGGGACGCGAGCTTGCGGCGGTATTCGGCGGCGCCGCGCACCTTGAGCGGCCGCGGCGACAGGATCGGATGGCCGGCGGTCTCGTCGCCGGCGGCGATGCCGAAGAGCTCGAACGGCACCACCTCGCCGTCGAGCAGCGACACCACGCCGTGCACCGGCCGCACCCAGGGCCCGACGCCTTCGCCCCAGCGCATGGTCTTGGGCCAGGAGAGGGCGGTGAGCAGGCGCGGCAGCAGCTCGGACAGCACCTCGGCGGCCGGCCGCCCGGCGGTGTGCCTGGCGGCGGCGACGTACTCGCCCTTCTCGGTCGCCACCCGCAGCAGCGCGGCCGGCTCGACGCCGCAGCGGCGCGCGAAGCCCAGCAGCGCCGGCGTCGGGGAACCGTCGCCGGCATAGGCGGCGCGCACCGGCGGCCCCATCACCTGCTCCTCGCGGTCGGGCTCGCGCGGCGGCAGACCGTTCAACCGCACCACCAGGCGGCGCGGCGTGAAGCCGGTCTCGACCTCGCTCGGGCCGAGGCCACGCGCCATCAGCTCCTCGAAGACCCGGGTGGCGAGCTCCCGCACGCCGGCCGCCAGCATGCGCGCCGGGATCTCCTCGCAGCGCACCTCGAGCAGGTACTCACCGCGCGCCATGCGGCACCTCCGGAGCGGAGGCGCCGGCAGGCGACGGAGCGGCGGCCGGGGCCGGCCCGGCGCAGAGCGGGAAGCCGAGGCGCTCGCGGCTCTCGACGTAGGCCTTGGCGCAGGCCACGGCCAGGTCGCGCACCCGCTTCATCAGGCCGACTCGCTCGGTGACCGAGACGGCGGCGCGGGCGTCCAGGACGTTGAACTGATGCGAGCACTTGAGAGCACACTCGTAGGCGGGCAGCACCAGGCCGGCGTCGAGGCAGCGCAGCGCCTCGCGCTCCATACCGTCGAACAGCTGCTGGGCGAAGGCGACGTCGGCGACCTCGAAGTAGTACCGGGAAAGCTCGACCTCCTCCTGGCGCCGCACCTGGCCGTAGCTCAGGCCCTCGACCCAGGCGACCTCGTAGATGCTGCGCGACAGGCCGAGGAACATGGTCAGGCGCTCGATGCCGTAGGTCAGCTCGGCGCTGATCGGCCGCAGCTCGAGGCCGCCGGCCTGCTGGAAGTAGGTGAACTGGGTGATCTCCATGCCGTCGAGCATCACCTGCCAGCCGACGCCCCAGGCGCCCAGCGTCGGCGCCTCCCAGTTGTCCTCCTCGAAGCGCAGGTCGTGCACCGCCAGGTCGAGGCCGATCGCCGCCAGGCTCTGGACGTAGAGGCGCTGCACGTCCTCCGGCGCCGGCTTGAGGATCACCTGGAACTGCAGGTGCTTGCCGAGCCGGAAGGGGTTGTCGCCGTAGCGGCCGTCGGCGGGGCGGCGCGAGGGCTGGACGTAGGCCACCCGCCAGGGCTCGGGGCCGAGCACCCGCAAGAAGGTGTCGGGATGCATGGTGCCGGCGCCCACCTCGAGGTCGAGGGGCTGCTGCAACACGCACCCGTGGCCCGCCCAGAATTCCGACAGGCGCAGGATCAGGTCCTGAAGAGTCTGCATGCTCGCGAGATCCGTTTCGTGTCGGCGCAGCGCGTCAGAGCGCCGCGCGGGTGCGCTGGATGACTTCGTAGCTGCGCAGCTCGCGCTGCAGGAACTGCCGCCGCACCCGGGCGCAGAGCTCCTCGACCTGGCGCAGCACCGCCGGCGCCGGCAGCGGCGCCCTCTCCGCTCCCGACGGACCGGTCCCGGCCATCTGCGGCAGGGTGCAGCGACCGATGCGGCGCAGGAAGTCGAGCGTCGGGGCGCCGACCATCAGCCCCTGTCCGCGCGGCGCTCCTTCGAGGCCGGAACCGGCGCAGGCGGGGCACAGCAGCGTCTCGCCCTGGGCCGGCAGCACCGCCCGGCCGGCGAGCGCCGCGCCGCAGCGCGGGCAGGCATCCGGCGCCGGGAAGATGCCGCCCAGGCGCAGCATCCAGCACTCGAAGTAGCGCGCCGCCACGTCCTGGTCGGCGCCCTCGAGCAGCGCTTCGAGCGTCGAGTCGAGCAGGCGGTAGAGCAGGTCGGAGCTCTCGTCCTCCTGTGCGAACTCGAGCATGTGGTCGACCAGGTAGCTGCCGAGCAGGATTCCCTCCAGATCGGCTTGCAAGCGATGAACCGGCCGCAGCAGATCGACCGCCGAGATCCGCACCAGATCGCGTCCTTCCTTCTCGAACCAGGTGATCTGCGCCTTGGCCAGCGGTTGCAGCTGGCCGGCGAAGCGGCTGTGCCGGATGCGCGCGCCCTTCGCCACGCCGCTCTTCTTGCCGCGCTCGCGGGTGAGGAAGACGACGATGCGATCGCGCTCTTGCAGGTCGCGGACGTCCAGCAGCAAGGCTTCCGAGGTGTGCAGGCGCAAGATCAACGAGCCCGGGGCGTCCCCGGCGCGGCGGCCAGGCGCGGTGAGCGGGGTGAGCGGTCGATCCCTTCCACCCGGCGATGTTAGCACACTGAACTATTGCGCAATTACTGTATTCACCGCAAGCAACAAGCGTTGCTGCCGGCCTCGAGGTCGGCCGGCCAGGCCCTCGGCGCCAGGGTCAGCGTGCCCCCCAACCCTCGTCGCCGAACAGCGGCATGGCGGCGGCCTCGGGGCGCTCGAGGTCGGCGGCCAGGACGGCGATGCCGAGCCGGCCGCGATAGAGGCTGAGGGGGAAGGCCGCATCGGTGAGAGGCTCCGTGGCGCCCACCACGGCGCTGCCGCTCGTGCCGCCGGCGGCCAGCGCATCGGGCGCCGCCGCCGACGACACCGACACCGACGCCGACGCCGAGGCCGACGAGACTGGCATCGACGCCGACGCCGGGGCGGACGCCCCGCGGCCGGCGGCCAGCGCGGCGCGATCGGCGAGCCGCCGCGCGCGGTCCAGCCACTCGTCGCCGGCGCCGTGCCGGTAGAGGTCGAGCAGGGCGTAGGCGCTGCCGGCGAGCCCGCAGCAGAGGTTCTCGACCTGATCGCCGGTCTCCCAGGCATGCCAGCCGGCGGCGACCGCGAGCTGCCGCCAGCGGCCGCCGCCTGCCGAGCCGCCCGGCGGCGCCGCTGCGGCGCCCGTCGCACCGCCATCCATCTCGCCGGCGCCCATCTCGCCGACGCCCATCTCACCGGCGTCCAGCGCGCCGGCAAGGTCCGGCAGCCGCGAGACCAGAGTCCAAAGGTGCACCATGCCGGCGCTGCCGTTGCACCAGCCAGCCATCCAGCGGGTGGCAGCGGGGGCGGCGCGGTCGTGGCTCTCGGCCAGAGGCTGTCCGTGCCAGCGCCAGCGCACGCCACGGCCCCAGCTCTCGGCCGCCGCCGCCAGCTGCGCCAGGCGCGCGGCGACGGCGGCGGGAACGGACCGCCCAGCGGCCTGGCACCAGCGAAGGGTGGCGTAGAGATAGCCCGCCCAGCCGTGCGCGATGCCGAGGTTCGGCAGCTCCGAGCACTCGCCGAGCGGCGGCAGGTGCTCGATCCCCTGCCAGATGCCCGCGAGCAGCTCCTCGCCGAGCGCCCGCAGCCCGGCCGCCGGCGGCTCCAAGGGCGCCGGCGAGGCGTCCGCCGGCGAGGCCGCCTCCGCTTCGCCGCCCAGCGCGTCGAGCAAGAGGGCGCAGCCCAGGAGGAGACCCGAACGGCCGAGGGTGAGGTCCGGGTTGGGGCATGGCTGGCGCGCCGCGGCGACGAAGGCAGCGACGGCCTGGGCCGCGCCGGCGCGGTCGTCGCGGGCATTGGCGATCAGCGCCGCGGTGCAGTGCACGCCGGGAGCGCCATGAAAGAGGGAGGCGCTGCCGACCGTTGCCGGCATGATGTCGAGCCGCGGGTTGTAGAAGGCGGCGGGAGCGGCGGCGCCACCGGCGCCCGATGCCGCCGGCGCTGCCGCTCTGGCCAGCGCCGAGGCCCGCGCCGACCACAGGTCGGCCTGCGACAGGAGCTCGGCGTCCTCGCGCGCCAGGGCGATGCGATAGAGGCCGAGCGCGATGCCGGCGGCGCCGAGCTGCACCGAGGCGAAGGGCGGCTCCGGCAGGCCGCTCACCCAGGCCGGGCCGCCCGGCCGCAGCAGTTCCAGCGTGGCGGCCAGCAGCTCGTCGGCGGGGTTCCTCCGCCGCAGCGCGGCGGTCAGCGACGGCACGCTCGCCGGCATGGGCGATCCAACTACGGCAACGGGTGGGCCCAGCACTTGCTGCTCCCCCGAGGCCGGCCGTGACGCCGGCGGCGCGGGCGAGAAAGGCACTGCCGGCGCTCCCTGCTCGGTCCTCTCCCACGCTACGGCTGGTGCAACGCCTGCCGGCAAGGCCGGCCATGCGCGCTCGGCGGCAGCTCCCGCGTCCGCCAGGTCCGCGAGGGCGGCCGCCAGCGCGTCGAGCGACGGGAACCGGTCTCCCGGAGACTTGGCGAGAGCGCGGCCGAGCACCGCCTCCAGCTCCGGCCAGGCGGCGGCGCCGCAGGCGGCGAACGGCAGCGGCGCTTCGCCGGCGATCTGGCGCAACATCGCCTCGCGCTCCAGGGAGAAGTCGAGATAGTGCGCCCCGGCCGCCAGCAGGTACAGGAGGGCCGCCACCGCGTACTGCTCGCCCGCCGCCGAGGCGGCCGGCGGCGCCTCGCCCGCCAGGGCCGCGGCCGCGTACTCGGGCTCGAAGTAGAAGGCGACGCCGCCGCGGCCGGGCGGCGCCAGGCCGGCCGGCGCGCCGCGCCAGCAGGCGAGCCCGAAGTCGATCAGCCGCACGCCCCCACCGGCGGCGACCAGGACGTTGCGGGGGTGGACGTCGCAATGCAGCGCTCCCCGCCGGTGCAGCCGCCCGTAGGCCTTGGCGATGGCCCGGCAGAGCGCCAGGACCTCGGCCCTTCCCTGATCGCCGCCGCGCTCGCGCGCCTCCGCGGCCGCGGCCAGGGCGTCCACCCCGGAGCACCATTCGAGCAGCAGATAGCGCCGGCCGCCCCACGAGCCGGCGCCGAGCAGCCGTGGCGCGACCGGTGCCAGGCCTGCCGGGGCGCCGGCCGCCAAACCCCGGGCACTCCCCCGCCGCTCGCCACCGGCCAGGTGGGCGAGGATGGCGGCCTCGCGCTCGAGCCTCGCGGCGATACCGCTGCCGCCGAGGCGCTCGATCTTGAGCGCCGCCTCGACCGGCGCCCCACCGGCGCGCACCTGGTAGACCTCGCTGTCCTCGAGGATCTGCACGCGGCTCAGCACGCGGCAGCCCGCGAGGCGCTCGCCCTCGGCCCACGAGGCCTCGATGCGCCCGGCGCCGGCGTCCTCGGCCGAGACCAGGAAGCCCTCGCGCACCAGGCGCGCCAGCAGCGGATAGGCGCCTTCGAGGGTGGCCTCGGGATCGGCGCCGCACGCCCGGCTGTGCCGGATCACCGCCTCCACCACCGTCGCGGGCGCGGCGAACTGGCGGAGCAGCTCCGCGGCCGCGGCATCGAGCAGGCGCGAGGGCGTGCGCAGCCGTGGCCGGGTGATGGCGACGTCGCCCTGCTGCCAGCTCAGCTGCCGCTGCGCCGCTTCCGGCAACTCGCTCACCGGCACCAGGAGCACGTCGGCCGGCAGCAGCAGCGGCCCGCTCAGCGCCGTCATCGCCGGCTCGACGCCGCCGCCGGGGCTCGCCAAAGGCCGCCGCCGGGAGTCCAGGAATCCGTGTCGATGCCCTCGAGCCGCAGCCGCTCGACCGCGAACCGCCAGGGCTCCATGGTCTCTGCCGCCGCCCTGCCGGCGGCGCCGGCGGCGCTGGCGACCCCGGCGATCAACGCCCGCGCCAACCGGTCCGTCAGCCACAGGCGCCAGCTGGTGCGGCCATCGCCCCAGGCCGGCCCGAGGCCCGCGCCCAGCGGCGGATCGACGCCCCACGACAGCAGGCCGCCGCCGGCGATCTCCGAGGTGAAGGGCACGCCGTGAGCGGCGGCGCCGGCGAGACCCTCGGCGAGCGCGCTCGCCGCCTCGGCCAGACGCTCGAAGCTGACGAAGTAGGCGACGATCTTGTCCGGACGCAGCAGGCCGCCGGCGGTGGCTCCCACCTTGAAGGCCGGCGGCCCGACCGCCGCCAGGCCCGCGAGCACCCTGCCGAAACCCTCCGGCAACGCCGCCGGCGCCAGGCTGACGTAGAGCTTGAAGGTCGCCACGTCCGCCGGCGCGGCGGACCGGCTCACCGCCGGATGCCACCGCAGCCAGGGCTCCCCCTCGGCCGCCGCGAGCTCACGCCAGTGGCGATCGAGCAAGCGTCGCAGCGGCCCACCCTCGGCGATGCCGAGCCGGCTCCGGACGGCCGCCGGGCCGGGCAGCGCGCGCCGCCATCCCGGCGTCAGCGGCAGGCCATGGAAGGCGTAGAGACGCTGCGACAAGCGGACGGGGTCGGCGGCGCCCTCGATGCTCGCCAGCTCCTGGCCGTAACGCAGCGCGGCCCGCGACAGCTCGGCCAGGCGGCCACCCGCGGGGAGACCGCGGCCCGCGATCCCGCCGGAGCTCGCGAACCGACCGGCGGCACCGCGAGCCACGTCGCCGGCCGCACCGATCCAGCCGGCCGCACCGATCCCGCCGGCCACGGGAGCCGCCGGCGCATCACCCTCGCCGACCGCGGCGGCGCCGGAGACGAATCGCCCCGGCTCGCGCTCGATCTCGAGCACGCCGTCCGCCACCAGCCGCGCCACCACTGCCGCGGCGCCGGCCTCCCCGAGCCGGTCGCGCACGTAGGCCGGCAGCGGTCCGGGCCGGGCAAGCGTCAGCACGAGCAGGGCGGTCTCGCGATCCACCGCCTTCAACCCCAGCCCGGAGGCGCGCCGCGGCCGCAGCACGCCGTAGTGCTCCGGATCGCGCGTCAGGCCGGCCAGCGCCCGCCGCTCCGCCGCCGGCAGGCGGTCGAAGAGCACCAGCTCGAACGCCCGGTTGGCGCGCAGCCGCCGCTCCCGCGGCGCCGGCGGCGCCGGCGAGCGCCGCGGCGAGCGGGAACCGGACCGCGCCCGGGACGGGCTCACCGCACGCCGCCGCGCATCGCAGGATCGATCACCGGACCTATTCCATCGCATCCGGCGCCGGCGCGCCAGCGCCCGCCCCCGCGGACACCGCGGCACGGCTATCGATTTCGGCAGGACATGCCACTAGACTCTGGTCCCATGGCGGCACTCGATCCGGCGGTGCGGACCGACGACGAAGAGATCAACCGCGACCTCGGCTTCGGCTCGGTGGTGGCGCGCGAGAGCCGGCAGCGGCTGCTCAACCGCGACGGCAGTTTCAACGTGCGGCGGAAGGGCATGAAGTCGCTCGCCTCGCTGAGCGCCTATCACCACCTGCTGACCATCTCGTGGCCCCGGTTCCTGGCCCTGGTCGCCGTCAGCTTCATGGTGGTCAACGCCGTCTTCGGCCTGGCCTTCCTCGCCTGCGGCCCCGGCGCCCTGCACGGCGCTCCGGCGGCCGACATGGGCGGCAACGAGTTCCTGCGCGCCTTCTTCTTCAGCGTGCAGACCTTCGCCACCATCGGCTACGGGCACGTCAGCCCGGCCGGCCTGGCCGCCAACCTGCTGGTGACCGTCGAGGCGCTGGTCGGCCTGCTGGTCTTCGCCCTCGCCACCGGCCTGCTGTTCGCGCGCTTCTCGCGGCCGACCGCCAAGGTGGTGTTCAGCGATCGCGCCTTGATCGCGCCGTTCCAGGGTGCCACCGCCTTCGAGTTCCGGATCGTCAACTCGCGCAGCAACCAGCTGCTCGAGGTCGAGTGCCAGGTGCTGTTCACCCGCTACAGCGGCAAGCTCGGCATCCGCCAGTTCGTGCCGCTGGCCTTAGAACGCCGCAAGGTGACGTTCTTCCCGCTCTCCTGGACCATCGTGCACGCCATCGACGCGGCGAGCCCGCTCTTCGGGCTCAGCCATCAGGACCTGGTCGATGCGAGCGCCGAGTTCCTGGTGGTGGTCAACGGCTTCGACGAGACGTTCTCGCAGACGGTGCACACCCGCTCCTCCTACAAACCCGAGGAGGTGGTCTGGGGCGCCGCCTTCAAGAACATGTACCAGCCGCCGGACGCGGCGGGGAACCTGAGCATCGACGTCGGCTTGCTCAGCGATTTCGAGCGCGTGGCCCTGCCCTCGCCGCAGCCGGCGGTGGCGCTGCCGCCGCCGCCGGTGCCCTGATGCCTCAGCCGCCGCCGAGCACGAAGCCGGCCACCGCCGCCACCGCCTCGGCCAGGTTCTGCGCCGCGGTGCGGCCGGAGGACTTGCGCGGCACCAGGGAGTGATCGCCGTCGTCGATCCACCGGATGCGAATGCCGGCGGCGAGAGCGTAGCCGGCGACCTCCGCGGGTCCGCCGAAGGGGTCGCGCGTCCCCTGGACGATGAGGGTCGGGGTGCGCAGCTCGCGCAGGTGGGCGGTGCGCTTCACCACCGCCGGCGCCGCGGCGCCGGGCGGCCGGAACGGGTAGCCGAGGCAGACCAGGCCGCGCACTCCGGCCTCGTCGGCGATCATGCTGGCGATGCGGCCGCCCAGCGACTTGCCGCCGATCCACAGCCGCGGGCCGCCGCCCAGCTCGGCGATCGCCGCCAGCCAGGCACGGCGGAGCTCCGGCTCGCGGTCGGGCACCTTGCTGCCGGCGCCCTCCCGCCGCGCCGCCATGTAGGAGAACTCGAAACGCGCCACCCGCAGCCCGCGCTCGGCGAGCCCGGCCGCCATCGCGGCGAGGAACGGCGAGTCCATCGGCGCGCCGGCGCCATGCGCGAGCACCAGCGTCGGCCCCTGCGGCGGGCCGTCGAAGAGGAACCGCGGCGCCGGCGCCGCCACCACGGAAGCGGGCATTCCAGGACTTTATCCCAACGGCGCCGGACCGCGTGCGGGCTCAACTGCTAACATCATGGAGAGACGGGCGAACCCTGGAACGACATGGCCAAGACGAATCTCTCCCCGGAAGCGGCGCTCGAGCGCACGCTGACGCACCTCGTGCACCGGCTGCAGGAAGCTGCCGGCGAGAACCTGCTGGGCGTGGCGGTCTACGGCGCGCCGGCGAAGGTCCGCCAGGCTTCGGGCGTGGCCGAGCTCAACGTGCTGGTGGTGGTGGCCAACGCCACGCTCTCGGCGCTGCTGCCGCTGGCGCCGGTGCTCACCTCCGCGCAGCGTCAATCGCAGGTCTCCTCGTTCGTCGCCACGCCCGGCGAGCTGCGGGTGGACGCCAACCTCTTCCCCGCCCGCCTGCTCGAGATCCGGCTCACCCACCGCCTGCTCTACGGCGACGTGCACCTCGATCGCCTCGAGATCTCGCCGCGCGGCCTGCGCTTCGCGGCGCTGCAGGAGCTCAAGAACCTCGAGATCCGACTGCGCCATCGCATCCTGGACCGTGGCACCGACGCCGACCTGCTGTGGGCGGGCATCGTCCAGAGCTTGCCGCGGCTGGTGGCGATCCTCGAAACCGTCCTCTACGCCCGCGACGGCGAGCGCCCGGCGGCGCGCCCGGACGTGCTGCGCCTCGGCGGCGAGGCGCTGGGGATCGACCCCTCACGGCTGGAACCGATTCATGCCCTGCGCCTGCGCACCAGCCGGCCGACCGACGAAGCGGTGCGCGAGGAGCTTGGCTGCTATCTGGCGCTGCTCGCCGACCTGGTGCGAGCCCTCGGCCGGCTCGCGGCCGGCGACGGCATGCCGCCGCCGGTCTCCACCAGGATCTGGGAGTGAGCGGCGCCGGCAGCCGCCAGCGCGCACCCGGCAGCGGCGATCCGGCGGCCTGTCCTTCAGGTCGCTGCCGGTGACCTGACGCCGACGATTCCCCGGAAGCTCTTTCGGATGCGGAGGCGCCAGAGCCAGTAAACCATGGCCAGGAGCGGCAGCAGCACCGGAATCGCGAGCAGGGCAGGGATGCGGAGCTGCTCCGGGAACTTGCTGGCCTGGCCGAGGAAGAACGACGCCGAGGCGATGAACACCGCGAAACACATGCGCCAGACGTGCCTTGCCAGCCGCGCGGCGCCCTGCAGGCCCCCTGACCGGATCACCCGGACGTCGGACGCGCCCGCCGCCAGGGCGATCGCGCCAAAGACGAAGAGCATGGGAACCGGACCGCCATGCCGCGTGCTCTCGCCCTTGGCGACCGACTCGAATCCCCACATCAGATTGGTCAGGCCGATCGCCAACGCGACCAGCATGCCGCCGAGATCCAGCCAGCGCCAACCGGCGGCGGGGGGGCGGACCGCGGTCAACGCGGTGATCACCATGTAGGCCGTGAGCAACCCGCCGGCCACCGAAGTCTCGATGCCGCGGAACGCCGCGATCGCCGTCGCGGTGACCGCCATGGTGAGCATCGCATAGACGAACAGCATGCCGCTCTTGCGATGCAGTGCCGCCCCCTTGGCGGCATAGAGCGCCACGAAACCCGAGACGATCCCCAGCATCCCCGCGGCGACGTGTACGACCAAGGTCAGGCGCACGGTTGGCCTCCCTCCGCGCGGCTTCTCCCGGCGCGCGGCCCGCTGCTGCTTGCTGTCTGCGATACGCCGCCGCGGTGGGAGATATTTCGGGGGGGCGGTCGCCGGCGGCGGCTGGCGGCGACCGGAACCGGCCTCAGTAGTTTCCTAGTAGTGGTTGGCGGCGTAATCGATGCCGCGTCGAACCTGATCGATCGCGTCGTCGACCAGCTCGATGGCGTGCACGCGATGGCCGCCCTTGTCGGCCGCCGCCGTCTCGAGCTCGGCGCGCGCGGCGCGCAATTCGTCGAGCGCCGCCCGCATGTGCGGCTGGCCGCCGCCGGTGGCGCAGCCGATGGCGAACGCGGCGCCGAAGGCGGCAGCCGCCAAGCCGCACCGCTTGAACCACCTGTACCACGTATCCCGATGCAGTCTGTCCATGATCAGCTCTCCCGTTCCGATCCGCGGTCTCAGTGAGTGCGATCGAACTCGATGCCCCGGTCGACCTCGGCGATCGCCTCGTTGACCCTTTCGAGCGCCTTGACGCGATGGCCGCCCTTGTCGGCATCGGCGGCCTGCAACTCGGCCTTGGCAAGGCGGAGGTGGTCGCGCGCGGCGACCATGTGTGGCTGATCGGCGCTCGCCCGCCCGGCGACGAAGCCGACCAGCAGCAGGACGCCAAGGGCAAGTACGCAGAGGACACGGCGGACGACGACAGGACGAGCCTGAGTAGGCATGAAAGACCTCCTGTTCTACGGCGCAGCGTGATCGCTTCGCCGGGTGCCGCAAGCTTGAGTTGGCGCCGACTTTATCACCCGGAGAGCGCGCTACTCCCGGCGCAGGGCCACGACCGGCGCGATGCGGGCGGCGACGCGGGCCGGCAGCGCGCTCGCCAGCGTCGCCACGCCGCCGAGCAGGAGGGCCGCGCCGGCATAGGTCGCCGCGTGGGTGACGGGGATCTCGTACAGCAGTCCGGACAGCAGCCGGCTGAACAGCAGAGCGCCCACGGTCCCGAGCGCCAGCCCGACCAGCGTCAACGCCGCACCCCGGCCCATGACCAGGCGCAGGACGTCGCCGCGGGCCGCTCCCAGCGCCTGGCGGACCGCGATCTCCTGCGTGCGCTGGGCCACCGCCGCGGCGCCGGTGGCATAGACGCCGCTGACCGCCAGGCCGAGAGCGGCGGCGGCGAACAGCGCCACCAGCCAGGTGCCGAGCCGCGGCCCGGCGACTTCCCGGCGCCGCGCGACCTCGAGCCAGCGCACTGCCGAGAGCGGCAGCTCGGGATCGAGCGCGGCGACCTGGCGGCGCACCTCCCTGGCCAGCGCCGCGGTCTGGCGCGGCAGGGCGGCAGTCGCCGCGGGGCTCAGGGCCTGGGCGGCCGCCGCCAGCCGCCAGGGGTCCGCGGGGCGCACCACCAGCGCCATCGCCCGCCAGGGCACCTGCTCGTAGGGCAGGAACAGCACCGGCCGGGGACCGGCCTCGAGATCGACGTCGCGCACCCCGCCCACCACTCCCACCACCGTCAGGTCCGGCTCGCCGGGCCGCCAGCGCAGGTGCCGCCCCAGCGGGTCCGCGCCCGGCCAGGCGCGCTCGGCGAGCGCGGCGTCGACGACCGCCACCGGCTGCCGGCGGTCGCCGTCGGCCGGTTCCAGCAGGCGGCCGGCGATGCGACGCAAACCCAGGGCGGAGAAGGCTCCCGGCGTCACCACCCGCCATTCGGCGGCCAGCACGTCGCGCCCGCCAACCGCCGGCCGCGGCTCGACGGTGAAGGGCTCCGCGGGCCGCTCGGCCGCCAGCGGCGCGGTGCTGATGAAGCCGGCGGCCGCCACCCCGGGCAGGGCGTCGAGCCGGTCCTCGAGCCGCCGCACCAGCAGCCGCCGCTGCGCCTGCGTGTAGCGCCAGCCATTGAGCGCCAGGCGCAGGCTCAGCACGTGGTCGGCGTCGAAGCCGGGGTCGGCGCGGTCGAGCCGCAGGTAGCTCCCGAGCAACAGCCCGGCCGCCACCAGCAGGGTGGTGGCGACCGCCAGCTCCGCCACCACCAGCGCGTCGCGGAGCCGTCGCTCGCCGGCGGTGGTCAGGCGGGCGCTCTGCCGCGCCGTCGCCGACCCCGGCCGGGAGGCTTGCAGCGCCGGGCCCAGCCCGCACAGCAGGCTGCTGAGCAGCGCCAGGGCGAGCACCAGGCCGGCGCTCGCGAGATCGAGGCGTGGCATGGCGGCCAGCCGCACCGGCGCCGCCGCCGCCGTGTCGCCGCCCGCCGGCGCCGCCCCAGCCAGGGCGGCAAGCTGCGGCACCTCCGCCGACGCTTGCCGCAGCGCCGTGGTCACCGCGCCGGCCAGCAGCAGACCGCCCACCGCGCCCAGCAGCGCCAGCAGCAGGCCCTCGGCGAGCAGCTGCCGGACGATGCGGCCGCGGCCGCCGCCCAGCGCGGCGCGCAGGTCGATCTCGCGCTGCCGTGCGGCGGCCCGCGCCCACAGCAGGTTCGCGGCGCTGGCGCTGGCGAGCAGCCAGAGCAGCGCTGCCGCTGCCAGCAGCAGGCGAGCCCGCAGCGTCCAGCGCGCTCCGGCCCAGGCCGCCGGCAGGGGCTCGAGGCGGGCGCTCCAGCCGTCGTTGGTCTCCGGGTGGTCGCGGCCGGCGGCGGCGGCAACCGCCGCGAGCTCGGCCGCCGCCTGCCGCGCCGCCACCTCGGGGCGCAGGCGCGCCAGGACCTCGAGCCGGTGGTGCTCGCGGCCGGGACCGTAGGGTGAAAGCGGCAGCCACACCCCCGTTCCCGGCGGTACCGCGAAGCCGGGCGGCAGCACGCCGACGATCCGCTGCGGCAGCATGCCGTCGAGCCGCAGGCTGCGCCCGACGATGCCCGGATCGGCGCCGAAGCGCCGCCGCCAGAGCTCATACGACACCAGCGCCACGCGGTGGCTATCGCCGCGCGCCGCCGCCGCGCCGGCGGCAAACCCCTGACCCAGCAGCGGCCGCACGCCGAGCAGCGGCAGCAGCGAGGCGGTGGCGCGGGCGGCCAGCACGCGCTCCGGCGGCGCCGTGGCCGGATCGCCGCCGGCGAGATTGGCCTCGACGGCTTCGAGCGCGGCCATGCCGGCAAAGCTCCGGCACTGGCGGCGCCAGTCCACGTAATCGGGCCAGGTCGCGGTGAGGTCGACGCCCCGCGGGCTGAGCTGGCGCAGGCGCACCAGGCTGGACGGATCGGCGAACGGCGGCGGCCGCAGCACGGCATGCGCCACCCGCCAGGCGGTGGCGGCCCCGGCGAGACCGACGGCGAGCGCCACCACCGCCAGCGCCGTCCCCGCGGGCCTCTGGCCAAGGCGGCGGCCGGCGAGGCGCAGGTCGCGGGCCAGCTCGCTCAGCCAGCGGCCACGCCGCTGCGCTCGGTCCCGGCCGCTGCCGATAGCGCGGCAGGCCGCCTGGATCTGGCCGAGATCGCCGAAGCGGCGGCGGGCGGCAGCCATCGCCGCCGCGGGCGCCATGCCCCGGCCGGCGTACTCGCGAGCCCGCATCTCGACGTGGAAGGCGAGCTCGTCGGCGATCTCCTCGTCGAGCCCCGGCTTCCAGAGCAGCGAGCGGAAGCGGCGTCGCGGTCCGGCGGCTCGGGACATCGCGGTCCTAGGAAGCGGGCAGCAGGACCTTGCCGACGGCGGCGGTGAAGCTTTCCCATTGCGCGGTCTCGGCCTCGAGCTGGGAGCGGCCGGCCGCCGTCAGGCGGTAGAACTTCGCCTTGCGGTTGAGCTCCGAGAGGCCCCATTCGGCCTCGATCCAGCCGCGCCTTTCCATGCGGTAGAGGGCCGGGTACAGCGACCCTTCCTCGATCTGCAGGGCGTCCTCCGTCGCCTCTTCGAGCCAGCGGGCGATGGCGTATCCATGGCGCGGCCCGCGGCTGAGCGTCTTGAGGATCAAGGCGTCGAGGGTTCCCTGGAGCAGGGGCAGGGGCTGCTTGGACATGGGCTTGGCGCCGCCTCCTTCGGTCATGGCACGAAGCATAGCTCAACTCTGCCTAGATCGTCAAGGCAAGCGGAGCGGCAGGACGACGGACCGGCGAATGCGCCGATCGCAGCGGCGGTGGGTTCTGCCCCGCCGCCAGCATGAACGACCGCTTGTCTGCTACAGTTCTATTTTCTTCCCAGCAGGGCGCCTCGGTCAACGCCTCCCTGGCGCTGGAATGCTCGAGCGCACTCTGCAGGCGCAGGAGTTCCTCGACCAGGCCACGGCGGTGCTGCCCGATCCCCAAGAGCTGGGCGAAGGAACAGCCGCCAGCGCCACCGCTGCAACCGGCTGCCCAAGCCCCCACCAGCGAAGAACCCCCACCGCCGGCAAAGCCGGCCGGCAAAGCCGCTCGCGGGTCTCATCATGCGGTGCCCGCAGCTCGGAAGCGCCCGGCTTCTCGCCTGCCGCGCTAGCCACCACCGAGGCCCGTCGAGCCCGACCCGGCCGGCAGCCGCCTGCCGGGTCGGGCTCGACGGCTCGCACTCCGGAGAGATGACAGAAGGTCGAGATCAGGCGCTCGCCAACGCGGCGAGCGCCGAAGAGTCCGCACGGCAGGTGAGGGCGACGGCGAGACCGTGGAGAGTAGAATGCGAGTGACTCGAACCAAGAGCGACGACCGAGCCATGCTCAAGCCCCGCGTCTATGTCGAAACCACGATCCCGAGCTTCTACCACACCACCCGTCCGGGAGCCGCGGCCCTCGCGCGCCGGCGATGGACGAGGCTTTGGTGGCAGCACGCTCTCAGCCGGTACGAGCTGGTCACGAGCGACGCGGTCCTCGACGAGCTCCGCGAGGGTGACTATCCGAGCCGGGAGCCCGCTCTGGCACTTGTCGCCGGGCTGCCGATCCTCGACATCACCGAGGCCGTGGCCGACATCGTCACTGCCTACGTCCGTCATCGCCTCATGCCCGCGGACCCCGCGGGCGACGCACTTCACCTCGCCCTGGCGTCGCTTCACAAGTGCGACTTCCTGGTGACCTGGAATTGCCAGCACCTCGCCAATGCCAACAAGTTCGGTCACCTTCGCCGGGTCAACACGCTGCTCGGGATCTATGTTCCCGTGCTGGCAACGCCGCTCGAGCTGCTAGGAGAGATCGATGAATCCCAGAACTGATCCCATCCTGGAGGATGACGACGAAGAGATCGACCGTATCCGGGCCGCGCGGCACCGGATCTCCGAGCGCTTCGGGCACGACCCCTACCGGCTGGTCGCCTATTATCTGGAACGGCAGACGGCGCGCGAGCATCGCCTCCCGCTGCCACCGAAACCGTAACCGTTCTCCCAACTGCCCCGGGTCCGGCGGCTGGGTGAGGGTGAGAGCGGTGGATCAGGAGACTTGCGCAGCGGCCGCCGCCCATGCGGCCGGCGCAAGCTCGTGAAGCCGACGGGACGGATGGCTGGGGAGACTCTCGAAGAGTGCGCGGAGGTAGCCGTAGGGCTCGATCC
>Ga0210405_10000200_pt1 | contig 86109 bp, 79 predicted proteins | sample IncBWH11MmetaG_FD_155492 | JGI IMG/M metagenome (GOLD analysis project Ga0210405, IMG submission 155492) | Forest soil microbial communities from Barre Woods Harvard Forest LTER site, Petersham, Massachusetts, United States - Inc-BW-H-11-M | ecosystem: Environmental > Terrestrial > Soil >... | reverse complement strand
GTCTTCCGCGGAACGCGCGTGCCCTTCAAGAACCTGCTCGATTACCTGGAGGGCGGTCACACGCTGACCGAATTCCTCCATCAGTTTCCCACGGTGATGCGCGAGATGGCGATCCAGGCGCTCGAAGAAGCCAAGGATTCACTTCTCGCTAGAATCGCGTGAAAATCCTGCTCGATGAGCGCCTCCCCGGCAGCGTCGGGTCGTGCTATTTTCCGTTGGGAATCAATTTCTTGAGCACGAATGCGAGTCGGTCTGCCAGTCGGCCAGTTTCCGCGACCGCAGTCAGCTGGTTGTAGATATCCTCGGTATCGCCGTGTTTGCGGGGGCCCACGGCGCAGATGGCGACGATGCCATGATCTTTATAAATGCGGTAGACGATGCGATGGCTTCGGAACTCGTGTTTCCAATAGCCCGCGAGCGGCGCGCGCAGCGCTAATCCGTAGCCTTCAGGGTCCATCGCGAGCTTCTTCTCTAAGACTTTTCGAAGTTGTTTCTTTACGCTTCCGTCCAGCTTTCGGATATCTGCAGCCGCATCCTCGGTATAGCGGAGCTCAAAGGAAGTCGCCGCCCGAGGCGTATCGCTCCGGGCGGCGGGGCGGTCTCGCTTCATTTGCCGAAGACATCGCCTGTCGTGAGTAGGCGGCCGGCGGCGGCATCGCGATCGATCGTCTTCGAAAGATTCAGGAGCCGGTCGGTGAGATCGCGATCGGCGAGAATCTCGAGTGTGGCGAAGATGGAATCGCGCTCTTCGACCAGCGTATCCAGGAATTCCTTGTCGACGAGGTACTTTGCCGATTGACGCCGATTTTCGATCAGAACGACCTGGTTGTTGCGGGCGGCTTTGAGGCAATCCTTCAGGCGATCGCGCAGATCGGTAGCGCTGACTGTCTTATGGATATTCATCGCAGCGGTAGCCATGGGGCCCTCTCTATCGTAAACGTACAATTCACTATACGAAGTGTACGTTAATGGGAACACGTCTGTCAAGGGGGATTTTGCCGGGCAGCCCCGCTGCGGGCTGTACAACGCCCAATCGGATAGGGCTCTGTACCGCTTTGGCTCCGGGAGAATTTCAGGGAGCGCCTGGTACAACCGCCAGAGCTGCTGCGTAGACTGAGACGGGAGGTAAGGTTTCGAGGTAGGTACTCGGAGCGGGGTTCGGATGCAGGTTAAATCCTTCACCTATGAGCGAAGCTGGTACGGAACCTACCATCGGCAAAGGTTCTTCAGCATGGAGAATATGGACACCCACGTCGGGAAGATGTTGGGCGAGGGCTGGCAGGTACTCGCCCAAGTTGCCCATTCGGGCCATGGGCGCGGCCTTCGTCCTTTTGCCAAGCGCGATACCATTACGATTGCCTTCCGCAAACCCTGAGTCTTCGTGACGAAGAAGCCGAAGCGCGGCGCGTATCGCAAGAACAAGTCCATCGCCGTCATGCCACTAACAGAGGAATTAAGTACACAAGCGGCCGCCGATCTTCTGGGGGTCTCGCGGCAATTCTTCGTGCGCGAGTGTGAAGCCCACAAGCTTCCGTTTCGCTATACCGGGACGCACCGGCGTGTTCTGTTGAAGGATTTGCTCGACTACAAGAGTCAGCGCAAACAGGCGCGTCGTGACTCCATTGTCCGGATCGCTCGCCAGTCCGAAGAACTGGGCGATTACGACAAGTTCATCGCACCCGGGGAATATATGATTTCGGATTTTGCCGTGACATTTTCTTGAGGCTGTCCGCCATTTCTTACGAGCGCCACGCTTTGCTCGTAAGGCCGTACCCCAAAACCGTCTTGCTTTTACACATAAGTATGTGCAGACCTCTACGTAAGAAGGGCCACATACCGACGAATCTTGCAATCGACGACCATCTACTCGAAGAAGCGCAGAAGATAGGACGGCGGCGCACGAAGCGAGAAACAGTGTCGGCCGCGCTCGAGGAGTACATTGCACATCGTAAACAACAGGAGATCCTTCCGCTCTTCAGCAAGATCGACTACGATCGCCGTTTTGACTACAAGCGCGAGCGCAAATCAAAGCGTCTATGAGTGTCCTGATAGATACATCGGTTTGGTCTCTGGCGCTGAGGCGGAAACACGAATCTCTCGGCGGTAACGGACAATTGCTCGTCATGGAGTTGTCGGAATTGATCCGTGAGGGACGAGCGAAGGTCATGCCCTGTATAAGATGCGATCTCCGCTCATCGCTTGCCATTGCTGTTGCTAATGGCCTGCATTCAACCGTGGTATAATCGTGGTTTAGAGAGGTGAGCAAAATGGCAACCAAACGCCTTCAGGAACAACGGGTCGACAACCGCTCCTCGAACGATGACCTCAAGAGGAGCATAAACACTCTGCCCACTTCTAGCACGCAAAATCCTGCACCCAATCCGTTCATTGTTGGCCGCAAGCCTGTGCAAAACGGCGGAAACGGGAATCCGTCCAACAACAACAACGGTTCGGGAAATCAGAAGGCCTGAGAATAGCGATCCATGACGTTTGACGTCACGGGATTGCTCATATTTCTTCTTGCGGTCGTTCCGGGATTTCTGGCGCAGCAAGCACGTTCTCTACTTATTCCTCGCTCGCTCCGAACCCAAAGCATATTAGAAGAGACCGGAAACTACGTCTTCAATAGTGTCCTCGTTCACCTCCTGCTTCTTGGCGGTTTCAGGGTTTGTCTCGGGCTTTTGGGCAGCCCCGCGCCTGGAGCATTGGGGTTGGCTATTGCGCAGAAGCAATTCGGCCCGTGGGCTTGGCAGCATCGGTATCTCATCGCTTTCTATTTTGTTGCGAGCCTGGTATTGGGATTCCTTCTGGGAGTTTTACGAGGGATCGCTGAGCGTGACCGCGCCATCGGAACTTTGCTGGCCGATATTCCCTGGCTCAGCCAATTCCTGGTTCGCTTGGGTGTGCTCTCGTTCCTGGAAGAAGCGCCCGTTTGGTACGAGGCGTTGAAGCAAAAGGCGCGCCATGAGAGGACCTTTGTGGCGGTCAGGATGAAGGACGGCAAAGGGTTCTATACGGGCGAACTCAAGAGCTACGGCATCGTTTCCGATTCCGAAAGAAACAAGGACTTTCTACTCGTGAATGTAGCCTACAAAACCACCGAAGAAGGACGCTACGTTCCTATGGACGCAGACGGTGTCCTGCTCAATTTCGCAGACGCAGAATCCGTAGCATTCATCAAGGATATAAATCCAGAGGAGTAAACTCTCGGGTTTTCTCGAACCATCTCTCACCGATAATCGCCCACCACTGCCTGCTAGCCACTCGTCATCGAATTCAAAATTCCAGCTTTAGGCTGAGCTGCAAGGACCGAGCAGAGTCCATTGCGTAAAGCTGATTACTTACTCCAATCGTTCTGACGCTGAAACCGCGAGTTGTCAAAAGGTGGAGTCGCTGAGCCTGGTGTCAGGAAAATCGAGGTTTGGATGGTTAAAGATGTTGCCAATGGCGAGGTAATCCCAGCTGGATTGTAGATAGGGCACGAGTCGGTTCAGATCAAGGAACATTGGATTTCCTTTGGGGGCCAGAAAACGCCGATCACAACCCATGTGTTGTACGGAAAGACAGTCCCCATGAAAAAACGCGTATCCTTCAAGGGGCCACAAATCTCTTCCAAGAATTTCTTGCGGACATTAGCGACTGCCGCCTTCGCGTCGCCCAGCCGTTCGACTTCCTTGCGGTAGAGTACACCGAGTTCCCAGTCCTCGATCATGGCGGTATGCACCTTTTCGCCGCTGTCGGTACAACGGAATATGTAGCTAAACTTGTAGGGCAGCTTCTCCAAGTGTTTCGGCGGTCCACTGAAAAGGCTGAATTGGTTGAGCGTCGCTTGCCACTGCGGCTTCCAGTCGCGCTCAACCGCCTCGACCTTGAGATCGAGAATTTCGGTCGGCCTAACGATACCCAAGGAAACTTTCTGGCTCTCATACAAAGCTTCCAATTCAATTCGGGTATGGTGTGGCATGCGATCAATGATCTCGCGGCGAGCGCGCCAGCCGTCCTTCGTGGATAGAGGTTCTCCGAGTAAGCGAATCGATCCCAAGTCCGGATTCCGGCTTTCGCGCCGGTTGTCGTTCCCCGCGCCCTGGGCGGCAAGTCCGATTTCGATCCACTGGTATTTTCGGAACTGCTGATTCCTAGGGCGATATCGATAATCGATAGGGTAGAGTCGAACCCACTCCCTGGCCTCGGTGATACCCGCCGTGCACACAAGTTCCTGATGAGATTCGGACGGATGAGGATAGGTCATGACCGTAACGAGGACCTTAGTCTTGGAAAAAGAAGGCCTCACACTTCTCTCAGCTCGATGACCGGGAGGGAAGTCCGTCGTGCGACCTCCGCACCAAGCCGACTCCTGTGACAACAATCGTGAGCGGCCTCCATACACATCAACGCCGACGCCGTCTCGGTTACCAGCCTAACAACTTTCTCGACCGCCGAACGTTGCTTAGGGAGAATCTCTCTCTCGTATCGCGCAAACAGCCGCTCGTAAGATGAGCTATCGGACAGGTCAGCTCGCCAGGCAGACGGAACGCCGAGGGATGCGAAGTGGATATATTCGATGCCGACGTCGGCGCATAGCCTGCAGAGCGTGGCCTTATGGAACCCATAACGGCGCGCAATAGGATTGCATCGAACGTCGATGAGCCGTTTAATTCCTTTGTGCAGCAGCCGGTCCAGCAGAGCGTCGACCATGATGCCTTCGTAACCCACCGTATAAACTGCGGGCTCGGCTATCGGTCTACAGACAGCCCGCTTCTGAACCGCGTCTGAATTCAAAGTGAACCACGGATAATCGTGATAAACTCCGTCAACAATCGCCGACGTCGGGACAGAATTGTGACGGCTGCTAACCTCATCGATTAAGGCAAGAAATTCCTTGCTCAAAAACGCCGTCTCCAAATGGGGCGCTTCGCGGAGCCTAACATCGTGCTCTTCTTCCGTAACCCATCCATCGCGTTCCAGCACACGGAGTTCATGATACAGAGTGAAGGAAAAGGGGCCGTGCTTGTATGGAACGAAATCATACAAGCCAGTTCTTGGCGCTTCAGCTTCGCGACTCAGCAAGAAGGCGAGCTTCACCAGCCGAAGACGGACTACAGAACCGCCTTCGTTTTTGATTAACCTGAGGATAGCTCGCTGTCGGGAAAACATTTTCGTCCTCTAGTCTTAATACTAGAGTGTACCCGCACCCGAGCAACAAGAAACGCCGATCTGTTAACGAATTCGCCACCCACATCCCCTGGCGCGCTCGGAATTTAGCGCGCTTCAAGAATTGCCATCGCGATATGGCGTGTGCGGTCCCTTTTCTTCCTATACGCTTTACCTCGACACTCGACCTTTGTACCACCAAATCCCAACAATAAATTTTCGCGAGAACGCCCCGCACATGCGGACTTACCAGCACGGTTGTGTTAGCTTGACGACATCGGTGGCGTCGGATGAAACGACGCCATCTCTGTTTCGCCCGGGTGCCTCTGTGGATGAGCAGGTCGCGCAATGGCCAGAACAATCTCTCCGTGCCAAGAACGGCCTTGCTGGGTCCAGCACGCCCGGCGCGAATTTGAAGAAGCTTTCCGACGCCGAATTGATGCAGCGGCTGCGCAGCGGCGAACAGGAAGCGCTCGGGCACTTGTTTGCCAGGTATCACCGCTTGGTATTGAACGTCGCCACGCGAATCGTGCGCGATCGCGGAGAAGCGGAAGATCTCATGCAAGAGGTTTTCTTTGAGGTGTACCGGCTCGTGGATCGCTTCGATTCCGCGAAAGGATCGGCGAAAGGCTGGATCGTTCAACTCGCCTACCACAAGAGTTTCAATCGCCGTCGCTATCTGGCCCTGCGTGGCGCATTTGAGGAGCGGCGGGTGACTGAGTTCGATCCTCCCGAAGCGCAAGCGGTCGAAAGCCCGCGGGGGCCGGCACAGGATGTTATGCCCCTTGTGGAGAAAGGTCTCGCGGCTCTGAGTGAAAAACAGCGGCAGACGGTCGAGGCGGTTTGTTTCGAGGGGCTTTTGCTCAGCGAAGTCGCCGAGCGCACGAAGGAGTCCCTCGCAAACGTCCGTCATCATTATTACCGGGGAATCGAGAAGTTGCGGAGCTTTGTGAAAGATCAGCTTGCTGACGGCGAGAATCGCCGCGCCTCGCTTCCGGGAGGTGAGAAGTGACCAGCGGCACTCTGGGACACGAATATTTCGAGGAACTCTCGGCGCTTTCATCAGTAGGCCTGCTCTCCACTGCACGATATCAGGAATTGGCCGACCACCTGCGCGCTTGTGCGCTCTGTCGTGAGGCGCATGCGGACTTTATCCATCTCACCCACGATCAACTGCCTCTCGCGATGGCGGAAACTTCTGAGGGCGAAACAACGAGTCGGTTCACTGGTTTCTCGGGCAAGGACTATCAGGCCAGCTTCGCCGCAGAAGCTCGCGCTCGGGGCATGGAACTTTCCCCCTCCTCGTCGCAAGGGGAATCCTGGCTCGAGTGGGGTTTCTCTTTACGGCCTCAATTGTCGAACGCTACCGCAACGCTTCTTGTCTTGGTGGGCCTCTTCTGCGCAGCCGGAATTCTTGCGTACCGATGGAAAGACGCGGAATCCCGCATCGCTGAACTCACACCCCAAGTGGCAGAGCTATCGAGCCGGAACACGGAGTTGCAGAAACGGTTGGACGCCCTATCGCAGGAAAAGCGCGCTCCGGTAAATGCTCCTCAGATAAACGCCCAAGAAGAGAAGGCAACCACCGCGCAACTCAAGACACTGTCCGAGCAGGTGGACAAAGACAGTCTGGCGCTGCGAACGCTCAACGCCCAATTGTCCGCTGCGAGCGAACGCGCCGCGACAGGAGAGCAAAGAGCGCAAGACTCCGAGCAAAAGTTGCACGAATCCGAACGCATCTTAATTGCCGTGCAATCCGAACTTGCCACTCTTCGTACTTCGGACACCGAGAACAGCGGCCAAAAAGCAGCGCGTGCCGTGGAAGTCGCCGAACTCTCACGGCGTGTCCACGAGCAGGAAGAACTCATCGACAAGCAGCAGCAACTACTGGCGGTCGATCAGGACGTGCGGAACCTGATGTCCGCACGCAACCTGCATATCACTGACATCTTTGACGTGGACGGGAAGGGAAAACGCAAAAGCGCCTTCGGCCGCGTGTTTTACACGGAAGGAAAATCGCTCATCTTCTACGCGTTTGATCTCGACGCTCCCAAGTTCGCCGATGCCAAGCATTCGTTTCAAGCGTGGGGCCAGCTTTCCGACACCTCGACCTCCGCTGTCAATCTCGGAATTTTCTACGTGGACGATCCCGCGCAAAGGCGCTGGACGCTGCGCTTTGATAATCCCGCCGTGCTCGACAAGCTCAGCGCTGTCTTTGTCACCGTCGAACCGCACGGCGGCGCTAGCAAACCTTCGGGCCAGAAGCTCATGTATGCCTATCTTGGACGCGAACCGAATCACCCCTGAACACAACGCCTGCTAGTGTGTGAATCTTATTCGGATAAACGGAAAACGCATTCTGTCACACACATTTTACATGGCACGATGGTACAGACGCGCGCTCTCGCGGAAACAGTCAAGTAGGAGGGTCGTGTTCATGACTGTGCTGCGGAATGTGTGTGCCATTGCTCTACTGCTGGTGTTTGCCAGTTTCGCTCCTCGGGCGTCGGCGCAGACCGGAAATGCGAGTCTGTCAGGCCGTGTGACCGATCCCCAAGGCTCTGTGGTTCCCCACACTTCGCTCGAAGCGATCAACAACGCAACCAACGTGAAAATCACATCGGAAAGCAATAACGACGGTCTCTATTACTTCCCGGCACTCCCCCCGGGCAGCTATCGCATTGTCGTCAGCAAAGATGGCTTTAAGCAGATCATTGAAGGAGAAGTCTCGCTCCATACACAGGATTCGTTGACGCTGAATTTCGCGCTGCAGATCGGATCGAAGTCTGAATCCGTAACGGTCAATGCGAACGCAAACAGCGTCGAGTCGGATAATCCAGCGGTCAGCATGACGGTCACCCGTGAGTTCGTCGAAGATATGCCGCTGAATGGCAGGAGTTTTCAGGATCTGATTCAGCTGGCCCCGGGTACGGTGAGTGCGGCGAACGGTTCAGGGTATTACAGTATTGATGGTCAGCGACAGGACGCGAATAATTTCACAGTGGATGGAGTTTCTGCGAATCTTGGTGGCATCCTCAACAGTGCGAGCGGCGATGGCGGCATAAGTGGCAGCACGCCGTCACAAACTGCCCTTGGAACCACACAGAGCCTCGTATCGATCGACGCGCTGCAAGAGTTCAAGATCCAGACTTCTGGCTACACCGCGGAATATGGCCGGAATCCGGGAGGTCAAGTGGGGTTCACCACGCGTTCAGGAACGAACGATATCCATGGAACGCTCTTCGAATACCTGCGCAATACCGCCTTCGATGCAAAGAGCTATCAAGAGGACTATTACGATGAGCCGAAAGCGGCAGAACATCAGAACGACTTCGGGGGCACAGTCGGGGGCCCTGTCGTTATCCCCAAACTCTACAATGGCAAAGATAAGACCTTCTTCTTCATCTCGTACGAAAGATTACACCTTCTTACTCCGGCCTTCGAAAGCGAGTACGTACCCACACAGGCTTTCCGCAACTGGGCCTCCCCTACTGTGCAGCCCTATCTGAACGCAAGCCCCCTGCCGAACCCGAACTCGCCGGGCAACCAGGACGGTTGCACAATTCCCGACCCTTCGACGGGTCTACCTACAGCCTGCGATGCACTTTTCGCTTACAGTTATTCGAATCCAAGCAACATCGATAATATTAGCGTGCGCCTCGACCAGAGCCTGGGCCAGCGGTTTCACGTTTTCCTGCGCTATTCGGACACACCAAGCTCTGCTAGCACCGGAGCGGAATTAGTTGCCACGAGCCGAGTAAGCGCTCATACGTGGACCGTGGGAGTTACGGCCAACATTAGCAGCACGCTGCTCAACGAACTACGGTTCAACTACAGTCACGATGGAGAAGGCGTATTTCAGACGCAACAAGCCGTTGGCGGCTCAGTCCCGCTTGCGCGTGATCTTCTTATTCCTTCTAATTATGACAGCGCATACGCAACGGGGTATTTCTACTTCAATGTGCTGGGTTCCTCACTTAGCGGCCGGTTGAGCGTTTTTGGTAGTGCGTCGGAGCAGCATCAATATCAAGTTGTTGATAGTCTTACCTGGAACAAAGGAAGTCACAGCATAAAAGTAGGAGTTGACTGGCGTCGGTTGACACCGACCTTAACAAACGGCGCTTATTCATCTATCGTGGGGCTCACATCACTCAACGCATTCCAACAGGGCTACGCCAGCAGCGTGCAGATCACGAACGCTGCCCCCGGAGAGCCGGTCTTTGATAATCTATCGCTTTACGCGCAAGACCATTGGAGGATCAGCCCGAGACTTAGCATCGATTACGGTCTGCGTTGGGAGTTCAACCCGCCTCCCGGACCATCCAATGGTTACTATCCACCAGCACTGACGTCAAGTAATCTTGCCACGGCGATCGTTGCCCCGACCGGTACCGATCCTTACAAGACGAGCTACGATCATTTCGCTCCCCGCTTCGGCTTTGCGTGGAGTGCGATCCCTTCTAATCAGCATGCGGTTACGGTGCGAGGAGGCTTCGGAATATTCTATGACACGGCTCAGCAAACGATAGGAGCTGCTTACAGGGGATCCTATCCCTTTACTGTTTATGGACCGACCGCAACCAACGTATCCCTCCCTCTGTCAGCGGCGGACTTAGCTCCTCCCTCGTTGAGTATTGTGCCTCTCACCATTCCGTACCCTTACCTGTACGAGGCTACAAGCCCCGGTCTGACCGCGCCCTACACGGAGCAGTGGAACCTCTCGATCGATGAGGCGCTCAACTCACGGAATACGTTGACCGCGTCCTACATTGGGAATGAAGGCAAGAAGCTGCTGTTCACCGGGTACTATCAAGGCGGTCCGGGAATCGCGATCAATCCGGATTTCGCGAACGGAATTGAATATACCTACAACGGTTCTAGTTCCAACTACAACGCGCTTCAGGTACAGGATCGAGGAAAAATCGCGAACGGCCTAGATTTCGTAGGTTCCTTCACCTGGGCTCATGCGCTCGACAATACTTCCAGTAACTTCGGGTCCGGACTTGCGCCAGTGTACGGGAATTCTGATAATGACCTGCGGCAAGTCCTCAATTTGGCTCTGAACTATCAAACTCCAACAGCGGGCTCGAGCCGATTTGTCCGAGCGTTAACGCATGGCTGGGTCGTCGCTAACAGATTTTCGGCACAGAGCGGATATCCATTTGACGTCTACCAAGACCAGTTCGTTCCTCTGCTCAACGGAAATTTTCAGAACTATCTTCCGGATCTTGTTCCCGGCGTTCCAATCTATCTGCATGGCAGCGCTGCCGATGTGAACGGCCAGCCGGTCCCAGGGAATTGGCGGCTGAATTCAGCAGCATTTGCCCTTGTGCCGACGGATCCAACTACCGGCCTTCCCATTCGCCAGGGCACACTTGGACGAAACTTTCTCCACGGCCCAGGCTTCTACGCGCTGAACACGGCGGTTCAGCGTAGTTTCATGATTCGTGAGCAACTTCATCTGCTTTTCCGCGTCGACGCGTTCAATATTTTGAACCATCCAAACCTAGATTTTCCTGATACCGGTCTCAGCGACTCCACCTTTGGACAGCTCGCCGTCTACGGCGTGAGGACGATTGGAGTAAACAATCAGCTTTATGCCATGGGGTCCCCGCGCTCCTTGCAACTCAGCCTCAAACTTCAATTTTGAAGTTCAGTGACAAGTGGCGAGCCTGCCCAGCAGCGTTCGATTGAGAGAATTAGTAGCCGCTGGCAATCCGATATCTTCGCTCACACCAGATCGCCTTCGCAGCCGAAACTCGATTTTTTTTTCGGTGCACAGCACATGGATTTGAGGCGATTTCTCCGCCCATCTGTAGCATACCCGCCGCGCGAGAACTTTGTCCCACGCGAAAAATATAATATTCGCGTCACATTTTCTGCGCTGGATGCGGTATAAGTTCGAGAATCTTCCCGAACCTATGTCCGTGATTGACGCATCTTCCGACCCGTCTCGCGGCCGCGTCCCGTACGCGGAGCTGGCGAACCTCGGCGATGAGCGCCTTATCGAGGAGTTGCGGGCGGGGAATACCGACGCGTTCGCCATCATCTTCAAACGCTACCACCGCCTTGTGCATGTAACCGCACTGAACATCCTGCGCGATGCGGGAGAGGCGGAGGATTTAACGCAGACCGTCTTCCTTGAAATTTATCGGCGCGTGGGACAATTCGACCCCGCGCGAGGGACACTGAAAGTGTGGCTCTTGCAGTTTGCCTATAGCCGGAGCATGCACCGGCGAAACTATCTGTTTGTGCGGCAGTTTCACAATCACGTGGAGTGGAGCGAAGTCGAGGAACAAACGAGCCACTGGTCGCCGCAACGTTTGGATCTGCCGGAAACCACGCGGCTCACGAGTGAGGTTCTCGCCGTTCTGCCCGAAGCGCAACGGCGCACGATCGAAATGTTCTTCTTCGAAGGTTTGACGCTCGCGGAAATATCCGAGCGCCGGAACGAAAAATTCTCGAACGTCCGTCATCATTATTACCGGGGACTCGAGCAACTGCGCTCCTACTTAGAAAACGGTCTCGAGCCGAAGAGAGCAAGGCCATCGATTGTTCCGTTGGGAGAGGTATGAAGTGGTGAAACACGAACATTATCGCGAGCTCTGCGCCGCGGCGAGTATCGGGCAAGCAACGCCGGAGGAACTGCTGGAACTCGAGCAGCACGCTTCGGAGTGTGAGGCTTGCGGCCAGGCGTATTTCGACTACTTAAATCTCGCGGCCCAGCAATTCGCAGCGGCTCAGAACGATCCAAAGCTCTCTCCTGAGCGGGCTCAGGAGTCTCTGAACTCTGAGCTTTTCGAGCGTCGCTTCTTCGAACGCGCCGAGCGCGAAGGCATCCAGTTTTCAAGCGATGTCGACCAAGAAGTCAGGCAGTTAACACCAATTGCACATCCATCGCCCTGGCGGAAGCTGCGCCGCGTGTCTCTTGAAGCAACCGCTGCGGTTGTGCTTCTGAGCTTGGCGCTACCCGCCGGCTATTTCTACGGCAGACGATCCTCGAGTGCCAGTCACTCCGATTTAGTCGCCAACAATTCTGGCAGCTCCGCTGCGGCAGCTCCCCCTGTAGGGTTCGACCAACACATCGTCGAACTGAAAGCTACGAACGATGGTCTCGAAGCACAGATTGCCGAATTGAGAACCTCATTGGACAAGGCGAGCGAGCAATTGAGGTCCGCGGAAACAGATCTGACTTCCACATCGGAAGACCGGCGAAAACTTGCAGCCGACAAGGATTCGCTGGAAGCTCAATTGAAGGGCGTTCAGGACGCGCTCGCCTCATCGCAAGCGCTTGCGGCGAGCGCTCAACAGGATGCTGTGAAACAACGCGATCGTTCGGGCGACGTGGAGGCCACTCTCCTAGCCGATGAAGTCACGATCCACACTCTTACACAACAACTAAGCGAAAAATCTGCTCTGCTCGATCAGGAGCGGCAGCTATTGGCGCTCGGCCACGATGTAAGCGATCTCATGGGCGCGCGCAACTTGCACATTGTGGATGTCGTGGACACCGACCCGCGCGGCAAAACCCAGCCGGCCTTTGGCCGCATCTTTTTCACCGAAGGCAAGTCTCTGGTCTTCTACGCCTACGACCTGAGCGAAGCCAAGATGCAAAAGGCGAACTTCGAATACGGAGTGTGGGCTAAGAAGGAAGGCGGCGACAAACAGGTCCAACGGCTCGGTATTTTTTACTCGGACGACAAGGCGCAACGCAGGTGGGTCTTCAAATGCAACGATCCCAAAATTCTTACCGAAATTGATTCCGTCTTTGTGACTCTGGAACCGACGAACGGCGATCCTTCCCGTCCGAAAGGACCGAATCTGATGTATGCCTATCTTCGCGGCCAGCCCAATCACCCGTGACGACGCGTTTTTCCGCCTGTCGTTTTCCCCGATCGCTAAAAGCTTCCGGTCGTTCTTGAGTGCAATGTTTCGCACATTTATTCTCCCCTGTGGCGGCGCTGTCCGCCGCATCACGGTTCAGTTCAAAGAATTTCGTTCGGTGCTTTCCTACTTTCTTTTTCCCCTGCTTGCCGTGCATCAATCGCCAAAACAAATTCATCGTCACAGAAGATTAACGCGTGCCTTTGGGACAAATCGCGCGGGCGCCGGGAATACTCGCATGAAACCAATCATTACTGATTCGTGCCGAGCTATTCGCGAAATCAAGGAGCTCTCGTGCGCCCAATGATTCGTCCTCCGAAGTGTATTCTTGGTGTCGCAATTCTGTTCACGGCGCTGCTCGCGACATCACTCCTCCACCCGCCGAGTGCATTCGCCCAAACCGGATCGGCGTCTCTATCGGGGCGCGTCACCGACCAGAGCAATGCGGTTGTGCCGGACGTGGAAGTCGAAATCAAGAATGTAGACACCAACGTCACACAGATAACAAAGACGAATGGAGACGGAATCTACTCCTTCCCGGCGCTGCCGCCTGGAAACTACCTCGTGAACGTCCGCAAGCAGCAGTTCCGTACAGTTTCAGTCACGGGCGTTCAGCTACACACCCAAGACTCGCTGGCCCGCAACTTCGTGCTTCAAGTCGGTTCGTCGGCCGAATCCGTAACCGTCAATGCGAACGCAAACAGCATGGAGTCGGATAACCCGGCGGTAAGCATGACGGTAACACGCGAATTTGTTGAGAATGTACCGCTGAATGGCAGGAGCTTCCAGGATTTGATCCAGCTCGCCCCAGGGACCGTGAGCAATGGGGCGTACTACAGTATCGACGGCCAGCGAACCGATGCTAACTATTTCACCGTAGATGGCGTCTCTGCAAACCTGGGCGGAGTATACAACAGCGCCACCTCGGGGGGAGTTCCCGGTGCGAGTGGAAGCACGCCTTCCCAGACGATTTTAGGAACGACACAGAGCCTCGTATCGATCGACGCGCTTCAGGAGTTCAAGATCCAGACCTCCGGATACACTGCGGAGTACGGCCGCAACCCCGGCGGCCAGGTAAGTTTCACCACTCGTTCAGGGACGAACGACATCCATGGGACGCTCTTCGAGTATCTCCGAAATACAGCTTTCGACGCCAACAGCTACGCAAATGACTCCAACGGATATCCAAAATCCGCAGAACATCAGAACGACTTCGGGGGTACTTTAGGAGGCCCCCTCGTCATCCCGAAGCTCTACGATGGCAGAGACAAGACTTTTTTCTTCGTCTCTTACGAAGGATTGCGGCTGCTCACTCCGGCCTTCGAAAGCGATTACGTCCCGACCCAGGCCTTCCGCAGTCGGGCCGCACCCAGCGTGCAGCCGTATTTGAATGCGATGCCGCTGCCGAACCCGAACTCACCGGGCAACCAGGATGGTTGCACGATTCCTGACCCATCTACCGGTCTACCAACCGCCTGCGATGCGCTCTATACTCGTAGTTACTCGAACCCCAGCAATCTCGACAACATCAGCGTCCGTCTCGATCAGAATTTTGGGCAACGGTTTCACTTATTCCTTCGCTATGCGGATACGCCAAGCTCCGCGAACTCTGCAAATTTGCAGAATCTTTACACGAGCCAAATAAATGCGCACACGTGGACAGCGGGACTGACAATAAGCATCAGCAACGCGTTGCTCAACGAATTCCGCTTCAACTACAGTCGCGACGCAGAAGGTACCTTTAGTAGCCAACAAGCCGTCGGAGGATCAGTCCCCGTGGCGCGTGATCTTATTATACCGGCAGCGTATGATACCACCTTCGCAGCGGGACAATTTTATGCTTACATTCCAGGCTCGTCGCTTAGGGCCAATGTCTCATTCCAAGCCCCCGGTTCCTTGCAGCATCAATATCAACTAGTTGATAGCGTAGCTTGGACAAAAAGGGATCATAGCCTGAAGTTCGGCGCCGACTGGCGTCGGCTCACACCGACCATCGCGGCCATAACGTATTCCTCAGAGATAGTTCTTGAAAGCCTCACTGCGATCCAGCAGGGCATCGCCGACGGTGGGGTGACCGTCTCTGCGTCCGCACCTGGTGAACCGATCTTTGATAACCTGTCGCTCTTCGCCGAGGACCATTGGAGGATTACTCCGAGACTGAGTATTGACTATGGCCTGCGGTGGGAGTTCAACCCGCCTCCGGGCCCATCCAACGGTCATTATCCCGCCACATTGACGTCAAGCGACCTGGCTACAGCAACGCTCGCTACCACGGGGACCGCGCCCTACAAGACGCGCTACGACCATTTTGCGCCCCGCTTCGGCTTCGCGTGGAATGCAATCCCTTCCGCTCAACATGCACTTACTGTGCGTGGGGGCTTTGGCATCTTTTATGACACAGCTCAACAGACGATTGCGGCAGCATACTTTGGAGCCTATCCCTTTCAGGTAACCGGGCCGACGCTGCCAAACGTGCCCCTCCCTCTGTCTAACACGGCCTTGGCGCCTCCCTCGCTGATCGTGCCCCTTACCCCGCCCTATCCCACTTTGCAAGAACTGACAAGTCCCAACCTAACCTTGCCTTATACGGAGCAGTGGAATCTGTCAATCGATGAGGCGCTCAATTCACGGAATACATTGACTGCGTCCTATGTAGGGAACGAAGGAAAGAAGCTGCTTTTCACAGGGTATTATCAAGGCGGCGCGGGATATCCGATCAATCCGGATTTCGCCAACGGAATCAACCTCACCTATAACGGCTCCAAGACCAACTACAATGCGTTGCAGATACAGGACAGAGGACGAATCTCGAGTGGCTTGGATTTTGTAGGGTCTTTCACCTGGGCCCATGCGCTCGACAATAATTCTACTAATTTCTTTGGTGCGTTCCCTGCGCCTTTCTACGGCAATTCGGATTTAGACTTGCGACGTGTACTGAATCTCGCACTGAACTATCAGAGCCCAGCCGCCGGATCGAGTCGATTTGTGCGTGCTTTAACCCATGGCTGGGTTGTTGCCAACCGCTTCTCGACTCAAAGTGGCTACCCAATTAACATCTTCGAAGCCTACAATATCCCCCTTCCTAACGGCGGTTTCCAAAATTATCTTCCCGACTTGGTTCCTGGTGTTCCGATCTACCTGCATGGTCGCGCAGCCGATGTCAATGGACAGCCTGTGCCGGGAAGTTGGCGGCTGAACTCAGCGGCATTCGCACTTGTGCCGACCGATCCAACTACAGGCCTTCCTATTCGACAGGGTACGCTCGGGAGAAACTTCGTCCGAGGCCCTGGGTTTTACGCGCTGAACACTGCGGTCCAGCGTAGCTTCCCCATTTATGAACAGCTGCATCTAATCTTCCGCGTGGAAGCCTTCAATATCCTGAACCATCCAAACCTGGGTTCTCCCGATTCAACTCTCAGCGATTCCACGTTTGGACAGCTTGTCGGAGGGAACATAACAACGATTGGGGTACCGAATCAGCTTTATGCCATGGGCTCTCCGCGTTCCTTACAGTTCAGCCTCAAGCTCCAGTTTTAAAGTTTATTCACAAGCGGCTGCTCACTGAATCTCGAGCTTCTTCTGCCGAATGGCAGCATAAGCATTATTAAAGGGCTTCCTCGCAGCTTCGTGCTATTCAGAACGTCTGACCATTTGCAGGCCGTACAAGCACAATCGCCTGCGCTATCTGACCTCTGTCCAATCGAAGGAGTACTGACACGTGCCGGAAAAAGCTTCTTGCCGCAAGCTACAAAACTGTTTGCTGGGGTTCGGAATTGCAGGTCTCATACTCTTCTCCGCGCCTGGAGCGAGCGCACAATGTTCCGGCCATGCGCGACTCAATCAGTATGAGCGAGCGCAGTTCCTTCAGGTTTCGCTCGGACATCGGAACGAAGTGCTCGCGCAGTTTCTCTCGGAAGCCGGATGTGGCGAGCGAATGCTCGACGGGCTGAAGCAGCTGGGAGCGAAAATCAATTTCGCCGACAAGACCTCGGGATATGTTTTAGTCACGATTCCCAGAGAGAAATTGCTCGAAACGATCGACGTACCCGGCATTGCTTTCGCCTACACCCGCGATGACGATCGCATGTATTTCCAGGATCCCGCCGCCAAAGTTCCGCAAAGTGGGCGCAAGGCCGAATCCGTTCCGGCGATTACGATTCCGTATCCACGGGTAGCAACGACAGTTCCTAAGGATGGCCCCTATTTTGCGGCCGACGAAATCGGCCTGACGAAACTGCGGAAGCTACATCCCGAAGCCGATGGCCGCGGCGTGCGCGTGGCAGTTCCGGACGAGGGTTTTGATTTGCTTCATCCGGCGCTGCAACAGGGGATGGATGCAGCAGGACAGACCGTTCCGAAAATTGCCGACCTCGGAACTCTTACTGGACCCGATGAAGACAGTGGGTGGGTGCTTTTCGACGGTCCCATCGAGACAAAGAACCGGACATTCGACGCGGCCGGTCGCATCTGGATCGTGCCGGAAGATGGTGCATACCGCTTCGGAATTTTCAAGCAGGATCTCGTGCTGGGACCGGAACAAAACACGCATGCCAAGAAACTTTCCCTCTCGGTTGGCGTCCTCTGGGACGAGAAAAGCAATCGCGTTTGGGTGGATACGGACGGTGACGGCAGTTTCACCAACGAGCGCCCGTTAGGAGATTACGGCGCGACACACGATGTCGGCTGGTTCGGCACGAAGCAAGGCGCAGATGATAACCGCGTTCCTTTCGGCGTCAAGATCGACCCCGCGCGGAGGGCTGTCTACATTCGAATCGGCGGGGAGCATGGAGCCATGGTTGGCGGGCCGCTAGCAGCCAATCGGCTGACCGGCGGATTATTCGACGGCACAGCTCCGAGCGCCCAGCTCATCGATTCGAACAGCGGCCGAGCCACTTATCTTGCGGGAATTGTGGAGATGTTTGCGCGCCCCGACGTGGACGTCATCAATCGTTCGGGCGGCCTTGGCCGCGCGGGATACACCGGCGACCGAGAAGGAATTGAAGATTTTGCGCAACGTGTTGTGGAGCGCGTGATCGCCGCCTACAATAAGCCGATCGCGACGTACTCGGCGGCGGTGGGGACGATTCATGTGAACGATTACGCTGGCCCGGAGATGTTGCGGCGCAATCGTCAGCTCGGGCCGCCCTATCGCGACACCATCAATAGCGGCGTAGTGTTTCTTCCTAATGGCCTGGTCAATGTAGTAGTCGCTCCGTCGGCTAACCTCGAGACCGATTCACGGTACAAACCTCAAGACATCACCTGGCCCGATGGCATACGTTACATGTGGGATGACGGCAAGCGAAATCCGCCCGCTCCGGATGGTTATGTCATCGGTGCGAACAATTCTCCAACGATTCCAGTAGTGAGCGGCCTGCTCGCGGACCTCATCAGCGAAGCAAAACAGGAGCATGTGCGCTACAACGCCCTGCGCTTGAACAACGCCGTGTTCACGGGAACCAAACTTCTGGACGGGTTTCCTGTCTCACAGCAAGGCTACGGACTTATCAATGCGGCTCAATCCTGGGACCAGCTCGCTAAGATGGCCAAAGCAGACGATCCGAATAATCCCGAGCTGGCTTCCTTCACACTCTCTCGTATAGAGGGCCAGAAGACAATGGAGGTCCAGGGCTTTCAAGCGGATGTTGCAAACCCGGGAGAAAAACTCGACGGGGACATCCTTATCACACGGCGGGGCGGGTACACCGGTGGCCGGAAGTACACCTTCTCCCTGCGCGGCAATGATGGGAGCGTTTCGCTTCTCGATCATGCAGCCACTTTGGAACGAGATAAACCGACGCGCGTGCGCTTCCGCAGCAACGGTGCGTCAGGGTGGCACATTGCTTTTCTGGAATTGCGGGATGTCAAAGCAGACGTGGTGATGCAAGACGTACCGCTGTCTATGCGCGTGCCAGATGTTCCCGAGAAAATCGCGCCGGGAGTCGACAAGTACGAATCGACGATCCAGCCGCTTCGTACTGAACTTCGTTACGTCCGCGTGGGCGAAGATGTCCAGGCTGCGCGGTACGTCATGCGCATTCCCTACACTGGACCGGAAAACATCTCGACGCGCAACTTTCCTGGTGGACGCTATCGGCAATCGGTAGCACCCCCCGGTGAGCCGGTCGATGCCGCGCACCATGTTGGACCGATGGAGACTCTTGAGTCTCTGCTCGTGAATGATGAGCCCGGTACGCAGGACATTTTCTGGGAGAACCGGGGACGGCCAGAATACGCGACTCAATATGACGGTCCCGCTCCCGATGTGCCGATTCACGCCGAACTGACGGTCACGAAGTACGCGGTAGCGATCGAAAAAAGCACGAACGAGGCTCTGACGGTCAGTAACAAGCTCGCGGAGGTCGAAGGCAAGGTTGAACTATACGATGCGACGCTCAAGACCGGCGAGCTGACCGGTACAGGCCTGCACGCATCCGGTGAACTCGACCGCACGTTGCCCGCTGGCCTCGCGCAATGGCGGATTCAAGTTACATCAGATTCGTCCTCCGCTGAGCCAGCGGACGCCTTCGTGTTGAACTGCACGGGAAGGGAAGGATGCAGCGTTGCGGCCCAGCAGCAGGTGTCGGCTCTCGGCAAAACGATTGTCATCGAGAACCCGAAGGACGGGGCTTGGAAGATTATGATTCGCAGCCGCGGTGAGGTTTCGCGTCCTGCAACCTACGCGGTCCATGAAGCTTTGCTCGTTCCAACTCCGACCGCCATCGAGCAAACCGCTACCAAACATGCGAATGGCGCGACCTGGACCGTTTCGTTGCCTAAGAAACAGAGTGATACACAGTACGCTGCCTTTCGCATCGCCGGGACGGCGGGCAACGAACACGAAAAGAATGGCCTCCTCATTGCGCTGACTGCACTCGACAGCAACGCGCCCTAGTGGAATTGTTGCCGATAGCACGACGCCTTTCCTATCCGGGATTGGTGTTTCTGGCTCTCGGGTTTTCTCCGGCCGCGCGCTGTCAAGCCGGTAGTGCGCCGGGCACAGATCAAGAGAAACCTCCCATGCAGGCCTATGTCGAGGAGTTCTTCCTGTCGGATGCGGTCCGCAATGAGGATAAGGGCGAGCTGCAATTCACCTTCGCTACGGATTCCCGCCGAGGCCTTGGCAGCAATGTGGCTCTGCAGGTGGAATATGGCGTTACCAGACGCTTGCAGATCGATCTTGAAGTCCCGTATGGCTTCAGCGCTTCAGAAAACTCCGAGGTCACCGCGGCGTGGAGTGCTACAAACCTGGGCCTTCAGTATCAGATCATCCAAAGCGATTCGCCGTTCGCGCTCTCGGCCGGTATGGCACTCGGTATTCCGATGAAAGGGAGCGCCACTTGGACTCTCGAGCCGACGATTTTAGCGGCGAAAACTTTCAAGAAGTTGCAGGTCCACGCGAGCTTTGTTGCGGAGCTTGAGGAGTGGAAACCCTCGTTCCAATACAACCTGGCGTCCGTATACCCCGTCGGGCGCCGCTGGTTTCCGACCCTCGAATTCAATGGCAGGCGCCTCGGAGGCGAGAACGCGTTCTATCTAACGCCAGGGCTGTACCGACATTTTGGTCATCGTCTGGAATTGGGCATCGGCGTTCCAGCGGGCCTATCCGGCGTCGCTAGCCCCGTGGGCCTCGTCGGTAAAATAAATTGGGAGCTGGGTGCAGATAGCGAAGATCGGCCGGGCGGCTGAGGATAAATCTGTTTGGCTGTGTCGGAGTAAGCGGTTTCGAGTTGTCTTAAGCATACGGACATGCGGCTGCATGTGTACCAAACTATTTCTCATTAAATTCTGTTCAAATTAGCTCAAAATGCTTCTGCTTTCTGGCCTCTTTGTTGTATTTTCAGCTCTCCCCGCAAAGCACCGACCGAGCCTTTCCACCTCGGCGGCAAGTGATTAAGGATATGAGTTTCATTTGAGCATTCCGCCACAAGAGCGCGCTCTTCCCTTCCCATTGATTTGGGAGAAGCCTCGCGCGCAATCCGAGCGGGAGCAGCAAGAACCAGCTCCCCCTACGGTTTCAGACGAAGAAATTCTGGGCCGCCTTCAGGCGAGCGATTCCGCGGCGCTCACGTTGTTGTTCGACCGCTACGCTCGGGTTGCTTTGGGAATAGCGCGCCGCATCCTGCGGGATTCCGGCGAAGCGGAAGATGCCGTACAGGAAGCATTTCTCTACATTTATCAGAAGTCGGGTTTGTTCGATCCTGCCAAAGGAACGGCGCGGTCATGGATCATCCATATCGTTTATCATCGCGCGCTGGACCGCAGGGAATATTTAGCGAGACGCCGCTTTTATATTGGTACAGATCTCGGGCCTCTAGACGATGCGCTATTGGGGGAGACAGACCTGGATCGTGAAATCGGCTCCAAGCTCGATAGGGAGCAACTGAAGAAAGCCTTCGAGGGACTCGAAGAGCGGCAGCGTCGGACCTTGGAACTGTTCTACTTTGAGGGTATGGACTTGCGCGAAATCAGCAAGGTCTTGGGAGAACCCTTGGGCAATGTCCGCCACTACTATTATCGCGGCCTGGAGAAACTGCGAAAGAACGCCTTCGTGAAGAAGCTGAGGAAGAAGTGAACTACCGATGAGCAAGATCATTAACATTGACGAGCATCAGAAGTTTAGCGAGCTATGCGCACTCGCGATGTCGGGTGCCCTCTCTTCGGAAGAGCGCGCACAGCTCCAAAAGCATCTGGGCACGTGCGCCGAGTGTTGTGAGGCGTATTCGGAATATTCGATCCTAAACAAAGAAGGAATGCCAAGTCTCGCGGCGGAGTACGCCACCTCGCAGGAAATCAGTGACGAAAGCGTTGAGTCGGCGCGCTCCAAACTGGTCAGCACTCTCCCGGCCCTCGAATCTAGAGAAGTACGGCCCGATGTCCTCGGCCGACGAGTTTTTGCCAATCATTCCCCATTTCCACATCTGGCCACAATGCTCCTGGGCCTGGCTGCCGCCGCCTGTCTTGTTCTCGCGGTTGGCGTCGCCTCTTATCGCTTCGGCGCACACTCCACGTTCGTTTCTAAAACGTCGAAAAGCGTAAATCACTCCACTGCAGACACGGAAGTCTTGAAGCTCGCCGCCGAAAAGAAGGCCGTGAATGACCTTCTGGCCACGCAGACCATCGAGTTTGACCGATTGCGGGCCGAGACGGCTGAACAGAAACAGGAACTAACCAAATTGCAGTCCGACCTCAAGACGTCCGAGAACCAGGTCGCCGAAATAGCCAAAGACAAGAACGTCACCGAGGAGCAACTGAGGGCGGCCACCCAGGCGCGTGACACTTTTGCCCGCGAGGTCGAAGAGAAAGAGCGGGCCTATAACGTAGTCCTGACCGAACTGACCCATGCACGCATGGAACGTGACAAAGCTCTGCTCCAGTTAACTTCGTTCGAAGAAAAGGTTGATGGACTGTCCGCGGCAAATCGCGAACAGCAACAACTCATTGACAGCCAAAGAGAATATCTCGCTTCCGATAAAGACATCCGCGAACTCATGGGGGCGCGACAGCTTTATATCGCGGACATTTTCGATGTCGCCAAGGACCAAACCCGAAAACCGTATGGACGTGTCTTCTACACGCGGGGCAAGGAGCTAGTGTTTTATGCCTTCGATCTGGACCGTCAAGCCAAAGTCAGACAGGCCAGCGCGTTTCAGGTTTGGGGACAAAAGGGCGCGCGTCAGGATGATTTAACCAGTCTCGGCATTCTCTTCATGGATAGCGAAAGCAGTCAGCGTTGGGCCTTACGCGTGGATGATCCCGCCAAGCTAGAAGAAGTCAATGCGCTCTTCGTGACCATCGAGCCCCACGGTGGCAGCGCCAAGCCCACGGGCAAACCATTTCTGTACGCCTACCTCAAAAAAGAGCCAAACCATCCGTAGCACGCGCGCGGCCTCGTTCGAAACAAAATGTCTCCAGCAGCATTCCTGCCGCAGCCGGTCCTGCACCAGAGGGCGGAATTCCCTCCAACGAGTTTGTAACGAAAAATAAATGGTACATGCTTTGCTCTGACCCCGTATTACTCAGCGAACGCAGTTCTCGTCACTCGTTGAAATTATTCTAGGATGGCATTGATGCTGTTAGCTGAAACCATCGTGGGGGACACTCGATGACCCGATTGCTTGCCCTTTTGCTTTTCGTTCTTTGCGGTTGGTCCGCAGTCCACGCGCAGACTGGAAATGCGTCCTTGACCGGCCGCGTGACGGATCAAAGCAAGGGCGTTGTTGCCAGTGCCCGCGTTACCGTCACGAATGTTGGGACCAACGAGAGACGGTCAACCGTTACGAGCAACGACGGAAACTATTCGGTAAATTCTCTCCCGCCAGGAAACTACAAGGTTGAGATCGAAAGGGCTGGTTTTGAGAACATTGTTAAGCCAAACCTCGTGCTTCACACCGAAGATGCAATTGAGATTAATTTCGAGCTGCAGGTTGGTTCTTCGTCCCAGACCATTACCGTCACCGACAGCGCGGGTCAAATCGACACTTCTCCGGCGGTCGGCTTGCTTGTTAATCGCGACTTTGTCGAAAACATTCCGCTGAACGGTCGCTCGTTCCAAGACTTACTTGCCCTCGCGCCTGGGGCCGTGAGCTCGAACACATCGTCTTTGGGGTTGTATAGCATCAACGGGCAGCGGGATGACGCAAACTATTTCATGGTGGACGGCGTGGCAGCTAATCTTGGGCAAACGACAAACAATCAGCCGGCGTCTCTAAGTGGCACCTATCCAAGCCAGACCGCCCTCGGCACGACGCAGAGCCTTCTTTCTGTAGATGCCTTGGAGGAGTTTCGTATTCAGACGTCGGGCTACTCCGCGGAGTACGGACGTCAACCTGGCGGTCAAGTTCAACTTCAGTCGCGCGCTGGAACGAACACTTGGCATGGGTCTGCGTTTGATTACTTGCGAAATACAATTTTCGACGCAAATAGTTGGTACGCAGATCACAATGGGATACCAAAGCAAGCCGACCATCAAAATGATTTTGGCGGGACCATAGGTGGGCCGGTGGATATCCCCCACGTCTACGATGGCAAGAACCGAACATTTTTCTTCTTCTCTTATGAAGGCCTCCGTCTATTGCTCCCTTACTCCGGTCGAGAGTACGATCCGACCGCTGCACTTCGACAAGTCTCCGCCTCTTCAGTTCGGCCCTACATAAATAGTTTTCCTATCCCGAATGGCGCCCCAAGCAACGACGGTTGCACGACCGACGGAACAACAACCGGGCCAGCCTGTGATGCTCTGTTCACCGCTGGTTTCTCCGTACCGTCTAGTCTTAACGCAACGAGTGTTCGGGTCGATCAGGCATTTGGTCAGAAGCTAAGGTTATTTGCGCGGTATGCCAACACGCCCTCCGTTGCAGCACAGCGTGCCGCACCACTCTCGAGCATTTATTCGACTAGATTAAAGTCGCAAACGTTGACGGTGGGCGCAACGATAGCAATAACTCCGCTTTGGTCGGACGAATTTCGATTCAATGTTGGCCTAAGTCAAAAAGCCACAGTCTACTCAATGGACTCTTTTGGAGGTGCAACGCCTTTTCCTGAGAATGGCATTGCGCCCACTCAGTATACAGGCGGAGCACCCGGCGGAGAATTTGACCTCTACTTGGGAATTTGCTGTCCAGGCGGACCGGGTTACGGAAATTATCAAACTGGCAACCAGAAACAGTATCAGTTAGTTGACAGTGTCGCTTTGTCTTTAGGGCGGCATAGTCTTAAAATGGGTGTGGATTTTCGCCGATTGGCGCCTACGTACAACAACGCCCACTACGCCACGGATGTAGGCATAACTTCTCTGCCTGATTTAGAGTCGGGTACGGTCAGTTATCTCTATGTTAACTCGTATGTTGTTGCACATCCCGTTTTCAACAACGTCTCGCTTTTTGTTCAGGACAGTTGGAAGGTAACGCCTCGCTTGAGTGTGGATTATGGTCTACGGTGGGAGTTCAATCCCGTACCAGGATCTTCGAATGGTATCTACCCTCTGGCAGTTACACAGACAGACAATCTAGCGACGATGCAACTGGCCCCACCCGGGACGCCTGAGTATAAGACGAGTTACGACCATTTCGCCCCGCGCTTAGGGTTCGCCTACAGTCTAACGCAATCAACCAATCACCCGACGGTGATTCGGGCCAGCACTGGGCTGTTCTATGACACGGGTCAAAACTTGGCTGCTTCCGGCTACGGCAACTATCCGTTCTTCAATTATGTTCAGTCGAGCGGCGCGAACTTTCCGCTCTCGGCCAAGTCCCTTGCTCCGCCCCCTCCCTACGACCCGAACGCACCGCTAATACCACCGTACCCGATTACTTATATTAGCGATCCACACCTGACGCTGCCCTATACGGAAGGGTGGAACGTCACTTTGGATCAGGGCTTGTCGGCCCAAAATACGTTTAGTGTTTCCTACGTCGGGAATGCTGGCAAGAAGCTGTTGTATAGCGAGTATTACCCGAGCCTCAGCCAGGTGAACCCAGATTTTCTTTACGCCACGATCGGTCGGAGTGAGGCGGCTTCGTCCTACAACGCACTTCAAATTCGGGACCAAGGCAAGATTGCTGAAGGTTTGCAATTGCTTGCGTCCTACAGCTGGGCGCATGCGAGAGACGATATTTCGACTGACTTTAGCTCGGAATATCCTCCCCAGTGGGGAAATTCTGACAACGACATTCGTCAGGTGTTCAACCTGGCTCTCACGTACAGGATTCCATCCTCTAATTCAGGTCGACTGCTTCGATGTTTAACGAACGGCTGGATGATATCAGATCGTTTTGCCGCCCAGTCGGGAAGTCCGTTCAACGTGATTCAAGGATTCTATACACTTCCACTCGGCATAGACGCTCCCATCTATCCCGATCTCAATCCTGGGGTTCCGATACACCTCACCGGTGTGCCGGGGGTCCCCCGCGGGTGGGAGTTGAACGGAGCAGCCTTCAGTGAAGTTCCTCTCAATCCCGACGGATCACCCGCACGACAGGGAACGCTGGGAAGAAACTTTCTCCATGCGCCAGGTTTCTGGAACCTGAATACTGCCGTCGAAAGGAGTTTTCCCCTCCATGAGAACTTGAATCTTAACGTTCGTGTGGAGTCCTTCAATGTGTTCAATCACCCCAACTTGACGGGTGTCGACTCAGAGCTTGCTTCCCCCACATTTGGTCAGCTCGTCAACGCTGGCACTATTGGCGTTTCGAATCCGTTGTACGCTACAGGTGGACCACGATCACTACAATTCGCGCTCAAACTGATGTTCTAGTATGGAATGGCCGACGGAAAGCCACTTAGAGGGTTTGATTTTACATCACTGCTTTCCTCCGACAAGGTCGAACTGAATGCAATCATCGAAGTCCGGTCCCGAGTGCTTGTCCTCTGTTGCGTCCAAATAGTTGACTTCGGATCGGACGCCGATTCGCATTTTGTCCGCTGGCTTCGCGGGAATGATTCGGCAACGCATCCTTATCGAGCAATGGCTCGAAATCGGGGTGTAAGAGAATCCGCAGGCCGGGAAAGCCGCAGCGTTCGGTCTGATACGCGCGAACGACACCGGTTCGCAGGAACTGCGACATGTGAAAGGACACGTGCGCCGAGGAGTCTGTCAGGAATCGCAGCATGCGGTAGGAGCCTTTTGCAAACCCCATACGGACCGGCACCTCGCTCGTGACCAGCTCGAACATGAGCGTACGCGAGATCTCGATTGCGTTTTCGAGGTTGTCGATTCGGAAAAACGCCGAGTCAGCAGCGATGGAAATTGATAAAACGGAATCCGAGCAGGGTCTCCGCGGGAGATGGCGAATACAGTTCAACACCGGTAAAGATCGGACTGAGCTCATTGAGCTCGTCGCCCTCTTTTTCGACGAGAGCTGCAAAACCCAGCATGTCGACAAACAGAATGAAGCTTGTCTGGAATGGTTCCATCGTCGGGTGCTCGCTCGAAGTGGGTTAGCTTAGCACGACCGCCATTCTGCTTTGGTTCTCGTCTGCATGACTGACGCCGGCTGAATTGCGGATGGAGGTCGGAAGAGCGCTCGCATCCAGTTTTCATGATCCGTGTTCACGTCTCATTCCTTCCTTCTGCCGTAGACATCGAGAAGAAACTGCGCCATCTGCTTGACGGCGCGATAACAGAACCGACGCTTCATCTTGATCCGCCCTTCGGGACTCAATGCCAACGCCGCGGATGGCTGTTTGAGTTGCCGAGCTACATACTGCGGAATGCTGTTTGGGTCGAGCAGTCGCCCGTCGTTGTGAATAATGGCATTCCTGACCCGCGAGTAGGCTACGAGATCGTTTCATAGCGGGTGCTTATCAAGCGGCTCGCACCGAGCCACGCGCGTCAAGTACTTGTTTGTCTTATTCAAAAAGTTGTCTCCGCTGACGTCGGTCAACCGCAAGGGGAGTGATCGGGAATGAGCGAAACGTTCGCAGATAACCTTCAAGTGATTTTCGAACGATGCGTAGTACCTGAGGAATAAGGCGTAGCGAAGAGATCGCCGCGCTTCTTCGGACCACGTCCTTCGGTCGAGACGAGAGGCCTTACTCACACGAAGCTGCTTAATCTCGGAGGTAATGACGGATTCTAAACGATCGATGAAACGACGGGAATACACGATCCGGAGATAGAGAATCAGGTCATCGACGTGCGGCATTCCTTTCCCCTCCACCGGATCAATAGGCGATGTAGCCGGAGCGCCCGTAGCACTGGTTTCCGTATCGGTCCTGGTGACGCCGCAAGCGCATGCTGTATCGCTTTCGAGGAAACCGTTTTCCACGCTGGGCGCACTCCACGCGCGACGTTCTCGTTCAGACGCGAGTGCGGCGCATCGAGCCGGTCCGGAAGCCGGTTCCGAAATGCGCTTTGCCTGCAAACTCCCCCGCCCTGCCCAGTTCAACGCGAAGCCGTGCCTCAAACGTTGGTCCGTGTTCGCGAGAGATTGTATTCTGGGAAAGATGTAGTCACGCTCGATGTTTGCCGCGTGCAGCCCGAAGTCTGCGGCTTTGGCCTCGATCTCATCCTTAGTAATCACGGAATCGTCAGTCTCGTTGTCAGCTTTGAGGATCGTTACGATGATCGCGCACAACCGGGGTGGAATAGCACCCGCTGGCTCTCACCGCGGGCGCCGAAGCGTGTCCAGCCGAAACACACTCCGGCAATCCATTGATAGAACGGGCTAAGACTTCTCCCACCCGGCGAAGCGCATAGCCTGATTCAACAAACCAAGCCGCGTGAACGGTACAGTGATTTGTGTATGGGAACCCCTTCCGCAAGAGGCCATCATTTCTTTTACACGAGACGCAAAGAGGAAAATTGAAACGTCTCGCGGAAACGTACTTTAGGGAAGCGGATGAGGAGTAGTAGGCATGAAAAGAATTGGGAATTCCATTTGGAAATTTATCTGTAAGGTCGTTACAGGAATCATAAAGGTGGCGCAGCAGCTCAGAGACGCGCTAGCGGTCGGAAACGCGCCGCGCAATCTAGGCGTCACCAACCAGACGGTCACGAAGGTAGCGAGTGCCGCGGTGCCAATCGTACTGCCTCCCGGCACGGCCGAATCTCTTGGCTTTGGCGTACGGCACCTGGCGGCTTCAGCTTCGCTGTGGCTCTCGCAGCACGGTCTAACAGCTTTGGGCTGGATCACATTCAAGGTAAGCATCGTACCGGCCTTCCTAATAGGTTCCGCTATCGCGACATGTGGGATTGCGATTCTGCTTCTGTACGGGATTGGGCTCCTGCAGCGCAGGGACAAGCGGCTGTCGATCTTTTCGCGTTTCGTTGAGGACGTGCGCGCAGGCGTAGGTTGGTTCAAATCGATATTTTCTTTTGCGGACTGACGGTGGCGGTTCTATCGGCCGGACTTCCCCCCTGTGGACGTCAGCGCGATAGCGGCCGCGGCCACATAGACTCGCTGGCACGCGCGGAACGACCCGCGCAATCGATTGCTAGGACTAGGCCAAGCGGCTTTCACGCGGTGAAACTCATCGCCCGCACCACCGGCGATTCTGATCGCTCCGCCAGCTGCTAGCACGTGTTGGACATGCCAGGGAAACGACCGGTCGCTCGGCGATCCTCGTTGCATGCACCGCCAGCGACGGCTGGCGAAAGTCGTCGCTTACGCGTGGCGAAACTCATCGCTTTCCTCGCGTTCGCCCTGCGGAGTACACTGGCGGGCGTGCCTGTCCGGCCGAAAAAACGCGCGGCCTTACCCGTGGGACCAACGATCCAGTCGAAGCCGGATTTCTGCCCTCTTTGCGACGGACGCCGGATCGTTAAGCGGGGCTTGCGCAAGAACAGCTTTCGCCATCTTCAAATTTATTGGTGCAGGGACTGCGGGAAATATTTTTCGTCACTGGCAGGCCTGAAAGGAGTGAAGTATCCCCCGCGCGTGATCGCCCGAGCCCTGTGTCTGTACAACCTCGGCCATTCGCAAGAGCAAGCCGCGCGCCGCATCGCGTCGGAAAACCGCGTGACCGTCCCGCGCCGCACGATCTCTGATTGGATTTCGGCCTACCGATCGATCACCACGTTCCATCGGCTTCGCGCCGCGGCCATCCGCGACTTCGGCCAGAACATGCTGAAGGAGCGGACGCTTGATCACCAGCAGGTCTATGAATATAAAGTCCACCTGGCAAAGCTCGCACTCACCGCAAGTGCGGTCCCGAGCGATGTCGCGGCGAAAGTGAAGTCCTATCTCCTGAGCATTTTTGAGAACTTCCCCGATGATCTTTTTCAGGACGACCGCACCGCCGACCTCGAACAGCGACCCGCGTCTACGAGCCAGAAAATTGCGGAACCGCCAGCCCCAACTGCGGTGATGCGTTCCTCTAAGTCTCGTTTCGAAACGCTGCCGCTCGCCCGCATCGAAAAACAGAATCTGGCAAATGATCTGGCGGCGCTTGGACTACTGCTCGCCCGCAAGACCAGAGAGCGCCATCCTTCGGTGCAGGATTTCATGCTGGCCAACGATTCTTCGACCATTGCCTGTGAAGTTCCGGTCTACCTGACGCGCGATGAAATCTTCTACTACAAGTCGAAGGGATTTTTCATAACACTGCCCGACTCACCCAAACCGATTACCGGGCACATCGATGTCGTACAAGCCAGAAACGGCTTCATCCATCTGCTCGATTACAAGCCGAAGGCTCGGGACATTGATCCCCTGAATCAATTGGTGGTGTATGCCTTGGCGTTCGCCTCGCGCACCCGGCTTCCTGTGAAGGCGTTCAAGTGCGCCTGGTTTGATGAGAAGGACTATTTCGAATTCTTCCCGCTACAAGCCATCAAAGCCAAGAGCGGTTCGTAATGTCCGGCCGAGAATCCCTCCATAAATATTATTTAGCAGCGGCTTTCTAGGGTTATGTTATCCACAAACACAACCAAGAGATGGACGTGCTCCTCTGGCTTTACGAGTCTCGATCATGAATCCAGCCGCTCCACACAACCAAGATGGCTCGCGCACCGTCGTCGGTCTTGATATTGGTGGCAGCAAAATCGCCATCGTCGAAGGCACACTCGATGGCCGGATCCTCCAGCGCCGCGAAATTGCGACCGCGGCCGAGCGCCCCTTCGACGATATCTTTCCCAGCATAGCTTCTGTCGTGCAGGCGGTGATCGAAGAAGCTAGCCACGTGGACCGTGAGGTTATCGCGCTCAGCGTTGCGGTCGGCGGACCTCTGCGGATCGCCGAAGGCGTCCTGCTCGATCCTCCTCACTTGCCGGGATGGCATAACGTAAAGCTCAAAGATCGTTTGCGGGACAGATTTCCGGCGCAACCTGTCCATGTCGAGCACGACGGCAATGCGGGTGCGCTGGCTGAGTTTCGCTTTGGCGTTGGGCGCAAGCGCCCGGGACTCGAACATTTGATTTTTTTGACCTTTGGCACTGGCCTTGGAGCTGGGTTGATCGTGAATGGAAAGATCCTGCATGGGGCCAGCGACACGGCGGGCGAAGTGGGGCACTGGCGCCTCGCGAATCAAGGACCTTCCAGTTACGGGAAAACTGGATCGTGGGAAGCATTTGCTTCCGGTGCGGGAATGGTCGAACTCGCAAGCCAAAGATTTCCCCATCGCTGGCGTGAGAAGACACCGGTTCGAGAGCTCGTCGAAGCCATGCTCGCTGGGGATCAAGACGCCCTAGAGATCGCAACCGAGGCAGGAACCTGGATGGGCCGCGGAGTCGCGCTGCTGATCGACGCTTTGAATCCGCAGGTCATCGTACTGGGTTCGCTCGCTGTACTGCTGGGAGACAGGGTGCTCGCGCCGCTGCGGCGCGTCGTGAGAGAAGAAGCGCTCACCGAAGCCGCCGCTGCCTGCGAGATCGTCCCGTCCTCCCTGGGCCTCGGCATCGGTGACGTGGCTGCCTTGATGGCCGCGCTCGACGCTCCCGCAGTCCGGAAAATCTTGGAGCATAACTCGGCATGAAAAAGAGAAGCGAACGCGTTCACGATGGGCTGGCTGAATACCAAAGAGAGCACACTCTCGCGATGAAAAAGAGTTTTCTGAAACTCGGAGACCGCGTGGAAGAAGTCGGCAACGTTCTCGTCGGCGCCCTGAAGAGTAGGCACAAAGTTCTGATATTCGGCAACGGTGGAAGCGCCACGCAGGCCTCTCACTTTGCCGGCGAATTGATGGGACGTTTCTCGAAGACTCCCCGGCTGCCGCTCGCCGCCGTGGCGCTCGCAAGCGATCCGGGAATCGTTACCTGCATAGGCAATGACTTTGGATACGATGCTCTGTTCGAACGGCAAATCGAAGCGCTCGCTCGACCGGGCGACGTCGCTTTGGCATTGACGACCAGCGGTAGATCCGAAAACGTCCTCCGCGGACTCGCCGCGGCGCGGCGAAAGCGCGCGACCACGGTCGCGCTGACGGGCGAGGCGGGCTTAGCGGGAGCGAAGCCGGATTATTTGCTCGATGTTTCGAGCGGGTCCACGAGCTACATCCAGGAAGTCCACATCATCTTCTTGCACCTGTGGTGCGTCCGCATCGACAAAGCATTTCGGAGCCGGCCGAGTTAACGTCCCTCCTGGCGCTTCGTCGCGCTCACGTGCGCCCCCATAAGCATTATTTAAGTAGCGCTTCGAAGCTCCTGTGGTATTTCGGGTATATGACACCGCTCTCGACTGCCTGCGTCGCCAGGTAATCTGCGGTGTGGCTTCTGCGGACATTCACTGTGTCCAAGCGAACGGAATGGAGCAGTGCAGCTTGAAGGAAGGCGATAGCGCTCAGCCAGAATGCCCCAGGGATCGATCACTCTCGCATGACTATGCGCTTCGGGTCGCAAACGGAGAAACTCGCACACTCGATCGGTCTTTTCGACGCGACCATGATTGTGATGGGCGGCGTCGTGGGCGTTGGCATTTTCATGAATCCCTCGGTGGTCGCCAGCCATGTGCATTCGCCTGCTCTGATTCTGGGAGCCTGGACGGCGGGCGGGATTGTTGCCCTGTTTGGCGCTTTTATCTATGCGGAGCTCGCGGCGCGGCTGCCCGAGGCGGGAGGCGAGTACGTCTACCTTCGCGAAGCGATTCATCCGGCGGCTGGCTTCTTCTATGGGTGGGTGGCTTTGATTGTGATCAATGGCGGAGGAGGCGCGGCGATCGCCGTAACCTTCGCGGAATATCTGCGGCTGCTGGTTCCCGTTCCGGTTTCCGACCGGGCCGTGGGCGTGCTGGTGATCGTGATCCTTACGGCGATCAACTGTGTGGGTGTGCGGGCGGCGAGTAACGTGCAGAGTTCTTTGATGCTGTTGCGGATTGCGGCCGTGGCTGTTCTGGTGTACGGCGGAATCCGTTGGCTGGGTCACTCACCTGTGGTTCGATCGATGCCGCTGCGCGACCATCCCGCGTCGCCCGATCTCGTCACATCCTTCGGTTCGGCTTTGATTCCCGTGTTTTTCGCTTACGGGGGCTGGCAGACGGCGAACTTCGTGGCTGCCGAAGTGCGCGAGCCGCGGAAGAATCTCCCGCGCGCTTTGATTCTGGGCATGGCCGGAGTCATTATTCTTTACCTTGCCGTCAACTTCATTTGCGTACGCGTTTTGGGTCCAGCGGATCTGGCGGCTGCATCGGCGCCTGCGTCGGCGGTGATGCTCCGCGTTGCTGGAAAGACCGGAGCGTGGATTCTCGCTGCGGGCATCGCCTTATCGGCCCTGGGTTTCTTGAGCCAATCGGTTCTGACCTACCCGCGCGTTTCCTACGCCATGGCTCGCGACGGCTGGCTGCCGCACGCCTTTGCCGCACTCGATCCTCGCAGCCAGGCCCCGGTCCTCGCGATTGTTTTGAATTCGGTCCTTGCGATCGCGGTCTTGGCGGTCGGGCGTTACGACCAGATTCTCACCTACGTTGAGTCCATGGACCTGCTCTTTTTCGGCCTAACGGCGACAACGCTTTTTGTTTTTCGCAGGCGTGAGAGACGCGCGACCGAAACGTCCGGATGGGATTCGGTACCCTTGTTTCGCGCGCCCGGACATCCCTGGACAACGCTGGTGTTCATCGCCGTTTGTTTTCTTGTGGTGCTCAACAGCTTGTTTCGCAATCACGGAAACACTCTGGTCACGGGCTTGGTGCTCCTGGCAGGGACGGTGTTCTATTTCTTTCGCCGGAGAAACCTCAAGGTGAGTCGAGACTGAGATATGACCTTCGAGCGCACGCGATCGCGATCCGAATACTTGCACTGGGCGAAAACGGCCCCGACCGCGCGTTTTAATCTCGCGACGAGCGGGATTGCGAGCCTGCCTCTGAATGAGCTCCCCTTTGACGGGGACCACTGGGAACTATCCCCTCCCGGAGGTTACGGCTACGGCCCACTCCTGGAGCGACTCGCCGAGAAATGCAACGTTTCACCGGAAAATGTCGTTGCCGCGACCGGCGCCTCGATGGCGAACTTTCTCGCCATGGCGGCCGTTCTCGAACCGGGCGATGAAGTGCTCATCGAACATCCCACCTACGAACCCTTGCTTGCCGTTGCCAGGCATCTCGGTGCCGAGATTCGCAGGTTCCCGCGCTTGTTCGATAGCGGCTTCCAGCTCATTCCTGAGTCCGTCCGGAAGCACGTGAGCAAGAGAACGCGGCTCATCGTGCTGACGAACTTTCACAATCCGAGTGGCGTCGAGATACCGGAAGAAACGATAGCGGAGATTGGAGACATCGCGCGGACGGTCCGCGCCCGCGTGCTGGTCGATGAAGTCTATCTCGAAATGCGTTTCGACCCTGGAGCGCAGTGTGCCTTCTATTACGGAGACGAGTTCATCACGACCAGCAGCTTAACCAAAGCCTATGGGCTCTCGGGGCTGCGCTGCGGTTGGATTCTGGCTGCGTCGGAACTCGCCGAACGCATGTGGCGTCTCAGCGATTTGTTCGACAACATCCCCGCCCATCTGGCGGAACGCTTAAGCCTCGCTGCACTCGACTCGCTTGACACCATCGCCGCGCGAGCCAATCTCATTTTGCGTGGCAACCGCCCGCTCCTCGACGCCTTTCTCGATGCACGAGCGGATCTGGAAGTCGTGCGGCCGGTCTGCGGAACAATTGTCTTCCCGCGCCTCGCCCGTGGCGATGGCCAATCCTTTGCACGATTTGCCCGCGAAAAATACGACGTCGCCGTTGTGCCCGGCCACTTCTTCGAAATGCCGCAGCATTTCCGCATCGGCATTGGCGGAGACACTGAAATCCTGCGCGCGGGTCTGGAACGCCTGTCCCAAGCACTTGATGCATTCTCGAAACAGGAAATCGCACACCATGACTAGCGATTCACGAACGCACGCGATGGCCGACGGGGATTCTCGCGAGTACCAGCGTGTCGATGCGTCGCCCGCGCAATACGCCGAGTGGGGCCGCCGAGTGTTGCGCGCGCACGGCCGCATTCGCTCAAATATCGAGCGCACTCCGATCGAGGACATCAGCGAAATTTCTGCGCAAGACTCGGTGCGCGTGTTCGCGAAGATGGAGAATCGCCAGGAGACGGGTTCGTTCAAGCTTCGCGGTGCGACCAACAAGATCAGACTTCTCACGCCGGATGAAGCTTCCGCCGGCATTATCGCTGCCTCGAATGGCAATCACGGCCTGGGTGTGGCTGCAGCGGCGAAGCGCGCCGGAGTCCGCGCCGAGATTTACGTTTCCGCGCAGGTCTCGCCCAATAAAGTGAAACGCATCGAGGAATACGGAGCGAAGATCTCGGTCCACGGCTCAGAACCTCTCGATGCGGAGCTCGCCGCACGCGAAGCCGCTGCGAAAATGGGCCGGGTTTTTGTCTCTCCCTACAACGACCACGACGTGATGGCGGGACAGGGCACGCTCGCGCTCGAACTGAAAGAGCAGATACCATACCTCGACGCGGTTTTCGCAGCCGTGGGCGGAGGAGGACTGGTCGGCGGAATCGGCGCTTACCTGAAGTGGGTTTCGCCGGAAACGGAAATCGTGGGCTGCTGGCCCCAAAATTCCGCCGTTCTCTACGAATCGCTCAGGGCCGGACGGATTGTTTCCTGCGAGGAACAGCCGACTCTTTCCGAGAGCACTAGTGGCGGCCTGGAAGAAGATTCCGTGACTCTCGATGTCTGCCGGGCCGTTGTGGATTCCTGCGTGCTCGTTTCGGAAGCCGAAATTCTCTCGGCCATGCGTCTCATGCATCAATCAAGACAGTGGCTTATCGAGGGCGCGGCGGGCGTTGCGATTGCGTCCTTCCTGAAGGTTGCCGATCGCTATGTCGGGAAGACCGTTGCGCTCGTGATCTGCGGGGCAAATCTATCCGAGAAGGTTCGCAGCGAGATCTAATGGCCAAGATCTATACGCGGAGTGAAATTGAACGGGTGATCGAGGCCTCGGGTGCCATTGCGGCCATGGAGAGAGCTTTCATCGCCTACTCGCGCGGCGAAGCCATCATTCCTCCCGTGGGTCACATGGAGTTCGCCGAGCCGCCGGGCGATTGCCACATCAAGTACGGCTACATTCAAGGAGATGGGACGTTCACGGTGAAGATCGCGACCGGCTTCTGGCGGAACCCGGAGCGCGGTCTCGCTTCGAGCAATGGGGTCGTCCTGGTCTTCAGTTCCCACAGCGGGGAGCTTTTGGCGATCCTCCAGGACGAAGGCTATCTGACCGACATCCGCACGGCGGCGGCGGGAGCGGTGGCGGCGAAGTACCTCGCGCCCTCACGCATCCGCTCGATTGGAATCATTGGTGCGGGAACCCAGGCCAGGCTGCAACTCGCCATGCTGCGCGAGGTCACCGATTGCCGGCAGGTCTTGCTTTGGGCGCGCTCGCCCGACCGCGCCCGCGCCTTTCGCGCCGAAGGATTCGAAGTCACGATTGCGCCGAGCATCGCGGAACTCGCGGCGCAATCGCAATTGATCGTGACCACAACGCCCTCGCGTGAGTGGCTGCTGGGTGCCGACCAGGTGCAGCCGGGCACGCACGTCACGGCTGTGGGAGCCGATGGCGGGGGAAAGCAGGAACTCGATCCGCGTCTCTTCGTCGCGGCAAACGTATGCGTGGTCGACAGCTTTCGCCAATGTTCCGAGTACGGAGATTCCGCGCTCGCCCTTCGCGAGCAGATGATTCCGCCCGAGAGGCTGATCGAGCTCGGACGGGTGATCGAGAATCCCAAGCTCGGACGTCAGCACGAGCGCGACATAACCATTGCCGATCTTACCGGCGTCGCCGTGCAAGACATTATGATCGCGAGTCTCGCGCTCGGAGCGCTCAAGCGACTCTAGGCGCCTGGTCAACGCGCATGAAAGCTGGGCCGTTTCACGAACGATGGTCAGGAGGACGGACATGGACCCTACGACTCTAGCCTCGGGTGTTCTGAGCCGCCGGCGTTTTCTCCGGCAGAGCTTGGCGTTTAGCGCGCTCGCTACGTTCGGACCGTTATCCCACCTGGTAGATTCCGGCGATCGCAACGACACGGGCGCGCACCTTCTGATGTTAGGCGATTGGGGTGATGAGAATCCTGCGGCGCAGTCTGTTGTCGCGGCGGGCATGATCGAGTACACCCGGCGGCAGGCGCTCGCTCCCCAAGCTCTCTTGCTGTTGGGAGACAGCTGGTACGGCGAGCTTGCGGGCGGCGTCCACTCTCCCCGCTGGCAAACGCAGTTTGAACGGATGTATCCGCAGGATATCTTTCCCTGTCCCGCTTATTCGATTGCCGGCAACCATGATTACCAGCTTTGGCCCGACAGTAAGGTTGCTGCCGAACTCGAATACGCGCGAGTGGGGCGCACGGCGGCCGGCCCTACTCGCTGGACGATGCCTTCGCTTTGGTATCGGTTCGAGTTTCCAACGCAGAATCCGTTCATCACCTTTCTCGCGCTCGACAGCAACATGCCGGTCGCCGACGGCGGCGTGAAGAAGGGGCGGAGCTTCACCCTGACGACAGAGCAGCAGGCCGTCGAGCTCGCCTGGCTCGAAACCCAGCTCCAGCGCCCGCGCACGACGCCTTTCCTTGCCGTGATGGGGCATCATCCGGTCTACTCGGACGGTGTGCATGGAGATCACCCGGTCCTGGTTCGCGATTGGGATCCGCTGTTCCGCAAGCATAAAGTGGATCTGTATCTGGCAGGTCACGACCACGACTTGCAGCACCTGGAATTTGAGGGGCATCCCACGACCTTCTTCCTGTCGGGCGGCGGCGGAGCCGAGTTGTACGACCTGAAGATTGATCCCTCGCAGCGAGGACCGTACGGGCAAAAGGTGTACGGTTTCAGCCACCTCTCCGTCAGCGCGAAAAAGATAACGCTCCGTCATCTCGATGGCGAGGCGCGTTCGCTGCATGCCTTCACCAAGACTCCTGACGGCAAGATCGAGATCGTCGCTTAAGCAAGACCATCTACGAGACCAAATCCGGAGGCCATACGGAGTGACCAGCACCATTGAACTTACGGGCAACGATCTGACGCTCGAGCAGGTCTATGCGGTCGTACTGGATCGCGCGCAACCGGTGCTTTCCGAGCGAGCACGCGCGAGGATGCTTCGCTCGCGTGAGGTCATTGAGCGGCTCCTGGAAACAGATGCGCCCGTTTATGGCGTGAATACCGGCTTCGGGAAGATGGCCTCGGTGCGTATATCGAATGCCCAAATCCGAGAGCTGCAGGTGAATCTGGTCCGCAGCCACGCTTGCGGAATCGGCAGGTTACTCGGCGAGCAGGAAACGCGCGCGATGATGCTGCTGCGAGCGAACGCGCTCGCGAAAGGTTATAGCGGCATTCGGCCTGTAGCGGTCGACACCCTGTGCGCGATGCTCGCCGCCCGTTTGCATCCTTTGGTTCCCTCGCAAGGGTCGGTCGGAGCTTCGGGGGACCTCGCTCCGCTCGCTCACTTGGCTCAAGCGCTGATCGGAGAGGGCGAGGTTGTCTATCAAGATCAAAAGATGCCCGGACAAAAGGCGCTCGAGCTCGCCGGCCTTGCGCCGCTCGACCTCGAAGCAAAGGAAGGACTCGCCCTTTTGAATGGCACGCAGGCGATGCTTGCGCTGCTGGTCTTGGCTCTCCGCGAAATCGAGATTCTCGCGTACACGGCGGACGTGGCCGCGGCCCTGTCACTCGATGCCTTGCGCGGCACCCCTACGGCATTTGATGAGCGGATCGCGAGGGTGCGGAGTTTTCCCGGCCACCGCCAGTCGGCCGAGCACTTGCGCCTTCTGAACGCGGGGAGCCCGATCCGTGAGTCCCACCGCAGTGCTCGAACCGACGCGCGGGTGCAAGATCCATACAGCTTAAGGTGCACGCCACAGGTGCACGGTGCGGTGCGTGACGCTATCGCCCAAGTCCGCGCGACGCTTCTGGTAGAAGTGAATGCCGCAACCGACAACCCGCTGGTCTTTGCCGAAACATCCGAAGTCTTGAGCGGAGGCAACTTTCACGGCCAGCCGCTCGCGATGGCGGCCGACCAGCTGGCCGTTGCGATTGCGACCCTTGCGGGCATTTCCGAACGCCGCATCGAGCAGATGGTGAATCCACAACTGAGTGGGCTACCGGCATTTCTGGTTGCCGAGCCGGGTCTCAACTCCGGCTTTATGATCCTGCACGTTGCGGCGGCAGCGCTCGCAAGCGAGACCAAAGCGATGTCCTTTCCTCACTCGGTCGATTCGCTTCCCACGTCGGCGAACCAGGAAGACTATGTGTCCATGGGGATGGGTGCGGCCCGGCGGCTTTCTTCCATGCTCGAGAATCTTCGGAACGTGCTCGCGATCGAGATCCTCGCGGCCTGCCAGGGGATCGAGTTTCTCGCGCCGCTCAAGACAGGACCCCACGCGCAGAAAGCGCAAGAACTCGTGAGGTCGGTGTCAAGGCCCGTGGAAAAGGACCGCTCCCTTTCAACGGATATTGCGGCGGTGTCGCAACTCATTGCGGCTGGAGAGTTCGAGCGCGTACTGAAGGATGCGTTGCGGGCCGAGGCAAAGGCGAGCGACTGAGATCACTCTCGAAATGCCGCAAGGGCGAGCCGCGCCCCGAACGCTAGGGCAGCGCACCCGGCTCGTATTGACTCCTGGTGAGGGCCGGGCGTAGCATGCTCCCTGAAGCGTGACGGTATCAAGGCGTAACTACGGGATACGGTCACTCCCCGACGGGCGGGACGACCCCGCAGAGCAGCAATGCCATGACCATGTTTCCTTTCCTGCGCAGTCACAGCAGCCGCCGTCGCTGGGTCCGAGCCAGTTCGATCGTGGTTGCTTTCGCGGTCGTTGTCCTGTGTGTTGCCGCGCTCGCGCCGCGAGCGTACAGCGGCCGCTCCACCTCGGTGTTGCTGACGCTGGTTCTGCTCTCGCTCGGTGCGGCGATCGCTCTGCACGTCCGCTTCTTGCTGGGGCTCCGTCGCGCGCACGGTGAAACCGAACGCGCCCTCGACGCGAGCGGGCGCGAATTCGAGTCGATCTTCGATAGCGCCCTGGACGCCATCGTGATCCTCGATGACCAAGGGATCTGCCGCGAAGCAAACCCTGCGGCGCTCGCGCTTTTCGGGGCCCAGCGCCAGGAACTCGTGGGTCACTCGCTTCGGAACTTCTCTTTGGACGCGGAGTTCTCCGCGAATCGAGCGATTCCGTTCCTCCCCAGGGACTCCGGTCACGGCGAAGCCCGGCTCCTCCGTCGGGACGGAGAGACCCTCTTTGTCGAATACACGGTTAAAACGAATTATCTGCCGGAACGGCATGTGGCCGTGCTGCGGGACATCTCTTCCCGGCGCGAGGCCGAGCGGGCGCTGCGGGAGAGTGACGAACGCTACCGCCAGATGGCGGACAATATTCAGGAAGTGTATTGGATGCTTGATGCGGGATCGAAGCACATCCTCTCCATCAATCCAGCGTACCAGACGCTTACCGGCCGTTCTCTTGAAACGCTGCGCGACAACCCCATTTCCTATCAAGAGCTTTTTCATCCCGAGGACCGCGTGCGCGTCTTGACGCGCCTCGAAGAAGCCGGCGAAACCGGCCAGATCGACGAAGAGTTTCGCATCGTTCGGCCCGATCGCGCGGTTCGCTGGGTTTCGGTTCACGGCTTCCCGGTGAGGGACGCGGCCGGGATCGTACGGCGCTTGGTGGGGACGGCACAGGACATTACCACTCGCAAATCCGCCGAGGAACAGATGGCGAGAAATCTAGCCCTCGCCGAATCGGCATCGGCCGAAGCCGATGCCTTCCGCAAGTCGACGCTCGCTCTCACGCAAAATCTCAGCATGGATTATGTCCTCGACACCTTGCTGCAATCGCTCCTGAAATTGGTTCCCTGCGACTCGGCGCGCGTTCTGCTGGTCGAAGCCGATACCCATCTATTCCTCGCGCGGGAGATGCGCCACCCGGAATCCACCCGGCGCGTTCCGAAGTGTCCCGCAACCTTCGACGCGAGCCAGAGCCGATTTCTCATGCAGGTTCTCGCGACCAAAGCCGCTGTACTCATTCCGGACACCTCGACGGAGCTCGAGTGGCAGAGTTTCAAGGGATATTCGCAGATGCGCTCGTGGTTGTGCGTGCCTCTGGTGGCATCGCAGCGCGTGCTGGGCCTGCTGTCGCTGGGCGACGCGCGCCCGCAAGCCTTCTCGCCAGACCATCTGCGCCTCGCGAAGTCGCTTGCCATTCCCGCCGCGGTCGCCATCCAGAATGCGCGCCTCTACGAACGCGCCGAGATCTATGGCGCCGAGCTCGAGCAGCGGCTCCAGGATCTCGAACAAACCCAGAACGCCCTGCGCGAAGCCGAACACGGCCGGGCGCTCTCCGAGGAGAAGTTCGCGAAAGTGTTCCGGTCGAGCCCCATCGCTTTTTCGATCACGACCGTCAACGAGGGGCGCTTCCTGGACGTGAACGAAGCGTTCGAGCGTAGATACGGATATGCGCGCGCGGAACTCCTCGGCCGGACCGTATTTGATATCGGAATCTGGCATGACCCCAGCGAACGGATGCGCACGCTCGACGAGATTCGCGAGCACGGCCGGGTGAGCAACCGGGTTACCCGTTTCCGCAAACACTCCGGGGACGCCATCGATACCGTCTATTCGGCAGAGATCGTGGCCATCGAAGGCTGCGACTGCGTCTTAGCTGTTTCCGAAGATCTCTCGGAGCGCGCGGAATGCGGGGCGCCGCTCGCCCGCAAAGCGGCCTCCTGAGTCCTGCCCCGTCTGGGCTCGAATTTCTGTTCCCGAACGAAGGCTCTATGGCGGAAAATGGAACATCCGAGGCCGCCATGAACGAAACAGCAAGCGAACTGTGTGGAAAATGCGGAACCGACATCGATCCCACCCGTCGGGTGGACTTCACGTTGCGGGACGGAACCCGGGTCTGCGAGCCCTGCTTTATTAAGGGAAATGCCCAAGTAGCTAGGGAAACAGACCGCTTCTATCGTCACTGAATGCGACTGTGCTCAGAGTACGCATCGCAACTTCGAACCACCTGGCACTCTGCTTGATCGCAAGCGCCTTATCCAGCCGCTCGCCTCGTGGAACGTTTTCTCCGTGGCTCTCCGTCGTAGTTCTGAATATCGCTGATGGAATATATGTTTTCGCACTCACAGATCTTGCAGCGGGCGATGAATGCGTGCGGAGGTCGCGCCGGTTCAGACGGGAGCTCCTCCGGCAGGCTCGCCACCTTTGCGGAAACGGCAATGGGTTCTGTGCACCAAATGCAAGACACTCCGCGATAGCTCTTGGCCAGCTCGGCAATCATGTGAACCTCACGGACGGAATCTCTCGGGGAGGCCGGAGCATACCACCATGCTGAAACCGAAATCTAGGCAAGCTGGGTGCTCGTCGCCGCAGTCCTAGGGCTAAGTCCCCCTACGCCCGCGAAAGCGGGCGTCCGTTATCCAGGCCGACGCTTCCATTCGACACTTTCGAGTCGGGCGGTCCAGGACCGAAAACCGCTTGCGATTTAGCACGCCGCCCAACTCGTACCATTCCTGTACAATGCTCTGACTTTACAGTAGACTTTACAGCTGGCAAGATAGGGCGCAAAATGACACGACTCAAGAAATCGCCGCAGAACGAATCGCCCGGCGGGCCGCGCCTTGCGTCCGCCGACAGCCGCCGCCGCCGCATTGTCGAATTCCTTCGTCAGCACGGCGCGCCCATCACCGGAGGCGAACTCGCCCGGCGTCTCGGCGTCAGCCGTGACTCCCTCGTCCAGGACGTCGCCATCCTGCGCGCCGGCGGCGAGCAGATCGTTGCAACGCCCAAGGGCTATCGTCTGCCCGAGAGCTCCGCTCATTTTCATCGGGCCATCCTGGCGTGCCGGCACCCGCCCGAACGGACTGAGGAGGAGCTTGAGATTCTGGTCGATCACGGCGTCAAGATCCTCGATGTCATCGTCGAGCATCCCGTGTACGGGGAATTGCGCGGGTCGCTCGGGCTTGAGTCCCGTGCCGACGTGCGGGATTTTCTCACGCACGTGCGCGCCTCGCGCGCGGCCCTGTTGTCTTCGCTCACCGGCGGCGTGCATCTGCATACGGTCGAGGCTTCGCGGCCGGAAATGATCGTCCGAGCCAAGGCGCGTCTCCGTGCCCGCGGGTTCCTCCTGAAATAGGGAACTCCCGTGCGCGTTCTCGGTATCTGCCGAGAGATTTCATAACTCGATCAAAGGGGACCCACCGTCATGCCCAGCGCAGGAGTAGAGAACACCTTCGAGGAACGCTACACGCTTCCGGTCATCGAGAGCGTCGACGATACGCGGGACCAGATTCGTGCCAAACAAGAGCGCGTACGTGAACTGTGCACGGCGAGGAACGCGATCCTGCTGGCGCACCACTATCAGCGGGCCGAGGTCCAGGAAGTCGCCGACGTGGTCGCCGATTCACTCAAACTGGCGCGGGCTGCGGCAAAAACGAGCGCCGAGGTCATCGTCTTTTGCGGCGTGCACTTTATGGCCGAAACCGCCGCGATTCTGCTTCCGGATAAAACCGTGCTGTTGCCGGACCTGCGCGCCGGCTGTTCGCTCGCCGCTTCGATAACCGCCGAGGAGCTGCGCGAGTGGAAGCGGAAGGTGCCGGGCGCGGTGGTGGTCGCCTACATCAATACGTCGGCGGCAGTCAAAGCCGAGAGCGATTACTGCTGCACCTCGGCCAACGCAGCGAAGGTGGTCTCCGCCATTCCCGCGGACCGGCCCATTCTTTTCGTGCCGGATCAATTTCTGGCTGCCGTGGTCGCCAGGCAAACGGGGCGAGCGAACATCGTCGCCTATCCAGGTTATTGCCACGTTCACAAGACCATCCGGCCCGAGCAAGTCGTCGACATGCTTGAAGAGCATCCCAATGCCGAACTCCTGCTCCATCCCGAATGCGGCTGCGTGAGTTCCTGCATGGCGAAGGCCGTGGACGGAACACTGCCCCCAGACCGCACCTTCTTCCTTTCGACCGAAGGGATGCTCCAGCACATCGGCGAGTCCCCGGCTTCTGAATTCGCCGTGGGAACCGAGCTCGGCATTCTGCATCAGCTCAACAAAAAGTTTCCGGAGAAGACGTTTTATCCGGTGAATCCCCACGCCGTCTGCGCGTTCATGAAGACCATCACGCTCGACAGAGTCATCCGCTCGCTCGAAACTCTAGCGCCGCGCATCCGTGTGCCCGAAGACATCGCGCGCAAGGCCAAGCGTGCAATCGATCGCATGCTCGAGCTCACCTGAAAATTCCCCCATGCTGAAAATCGGTATCCTCGGTGTAGGAGCGATCGGCAGCACCATCGCCCTTGCACTCGACCGCAAGCAAGTCGATGCGGAGCTAGTCGCGCTCGCGGACCAAGATCGCGCGCGGGCCGAGGCTTTGTCCGCGGAACTTACCACTCACCCTGCGGTGGTTTCGTTGGAGGAGATGATCGAGCGCGCGGATCTTGCGGTCGAAGCGGCGAGTCAAGCGGCCCTAGTTGAGTTTGTTCCCAGGGCGCTCGGACGCAGTCGTGACATGCTGATCCTGAGCGTCGGAGGCCTGCTGGGCCAGCAAGCATGGTTCGGCGAGGCCCGTGAAAAGGGCTGCCTGATCTACGTTCCATCGGGAGCGATCGGGGGCCTGGACGCGATCAAATCCGCTTCGCTGGGGCGCATCGAATCGGCGCTGCTCACCAGCCGCAAGCCCGTCGCCGCGCTCACGGGATCTCCCTACGTGGTGGAGCGAAACCTCGCGCTCGCAGCCTTGACAAAAGACACGGTCATCTTCGAGGGGCTCGCCGAGGAAGCGGCGCGCGCCTTCCCAGCCACTTCCAACGTCGCGGCCTCGCTGCGCTTGGCTCTCGATCCCGCAAGTCCGGTCCCCGTGCGAGTCCGCATCATCGCCGTCCCGGGTGGAACCGAAAACGTACACGAAATTCGCGTCGAGGGCGAATTCGGCCGCCTCACTGTAAAAGTCGAGAACGTACCATCCAGGACCAATCCGCGCACCTCGCAACTCGCTGCGTTTTCGGCCGTCGCCATGCTCAAGAATCTCACACGGTCCCTGCGCATCGGTACGTAGCTCTCTCGGCTAGTACGATCCAACAAGGCTGCGAAACCAGTTTATCGTCAGTGCGCGAACGTGTGGCGGGCGACATCTGCGCGTGTGTCCGTTCTCGCTTGGTGGCCGGCATCGTCTTGCTTCTCATGCCGATCGTTCCGGAACGCGGTGGTCCACTCCTTTTTCCGCCGCTGCTTTTCCTGGGCACGGCTTCGGGCGAATTCCTGCGCCCGGCAGCTTCGCGTCTTCTGCTTTCCCGGTTCCTCCCGAAACGTCGCCGGGTCCCTCCCGGAATGCAGCCGCTCGCCTTGGGAGCAGCGGCCCTCGCTTGAGGGTGCCTCAGGAAAATGGGGCAAAAAAAGGAGAAAGACATGTACCTCAATTCCGTAACACTCGTAGGATTCGTCGGAGCCGATCCCGAACAGCGCCAAGCCAAGGGCAACGGCACGAAGTTCACCGTGCTTTCGGTCGCCACGCAGCGCTCCTGGAAGAACGCTGAAGACGAATGGGTCTCGAAAACCGAGTGGCACCGCGTCGCGATCTTCCGCACGCGTCTTGCGCAATACGTGCTCGACAACATCCGCAAGGGCTCGCACGTTCTGGTCGAAGGCAGCCTGATCAGCTCGATCTACGAGCGTCCGGGCAAGGGCAAGAAGGCGCCGGCAACCAAGATCACTTCGTGGTCGATTCGCGCCGACGCCGTGCGGCGACTCGATCGCGGCGAGCCGGAACCGGAGGCGATCACTTCGCGTCCTGCAGCTTCGGAGGAAGCTCCCGAACCATCAGCAGACGTGCCCTACTGAAGTGCGGCCACACCGGGCCCCGGCGCGAGCCGGGGCCTTTTTTATGCTGGCCGCACCTCCGACCAACCCCACGGAAGTTTACCTTAAAGGTAGCGTACCTAGCAGGATATCTATTCGGCGCGCGTGATCGCTTTTTTCGATCGCGCGTTCTGGGGCCCGCACCCTGCGACCAAGGGCGGATGGCCCCAAAAACGGCTGGCGTCTTGCCCGCTGCCGCGTTCTCCCAAACCCAGCCCTCGCCAAAGGAACAGGCTCGTTCGTTCAGCGAACAGCCCTCGGCGTCCGAGCACCATCATGATGGCCGGAAACGACTGCGATTGTCTGATCTGCCGCCTGGAGACAAGCCTCCTCGAGGAACTCAGCCATGAAAAACGCATAGCGGAATACCGGCTGTGGGCAGCATCGAATAAGATCCTGGCCGCATTTCCGACCTCTTCCGAACTGATCGCGCATCTTCACCGGCAAACGGAGGAACAGAACTACTCGGTCGATGAGCTGATCGGGGAACTTGTCAGGCCCAGCGCGAATGGATCGCTCGATCCGATCGGCCAGTCGCTGTTGCTGCTGGCCTTTGTTCCGACCATCCACCGCACGACGACACAAATCAGCAGTGCGTTCCCCTCGCTCGGCCGCGAAGACACCGCCCAGCACCTCTTCGCGGCTCTTCTGGAATTTCTCCACTCCACGGAACTGCGCTCGCACCGATCGCATCTTGCTTTCTTTGTCGCCCGCAAGATGCGCCGCAGCGCGTTCCGCTGGGCCATTCGCGAATCTCGCCTGGATCTGCCAACGGAATGGGACCCGGCTCCAACGGCGTCCGAAGAAAGCGACCAGACCCGCGACGAATCGCATGCGGCCGTGCTGCTCGCCAAGTTTCTCGACGACTGCCAACATAGGGGATGGCTATCCGAAGAGGAACGGCAACTTCTCGCTCAATTCAAGCTCGAAGGTATCCGGGCCGCCGAACTCGCCCGCCGCAGCGGCCATTCCTCTACCGCCGTCCACCACCGCATCCAACGCTTGCTGGATAGGCTGCGCCGCATCGCCCGAAGGCCCGCCGGCAGCATGCCGCAACAGCTCAATCTGTTCCGGTCCTGACAACCCATTTCTCAGGTTCTCGCGATTGCGCAAGCTGACGTTCTGACGATTCGCTTGCTGCGGACGCACCTTTGAAAATTGAGGGCATCAAGATGGCGCGATGAGGATCCGCTGGGACAAGGTGTTCTCGCCGCGGGTAGAGTTCTCCTCTGTTCCATCGTTTGCGCGCGTCTTCGCCATTTCCGTACTACGGCAAAAATATTTCGCTAGTACCCGGTCAATTTTTCTTTTTGTTGACAGATTAGTATAGTGAGGGGAGTTCTCGCCGGTTACTCCCGCAGACCAGTGCCGGGCCGCTCGCATCGGCCGCTGGCTTGGTCGCGCGTGCGGCCTGGGAAGGCACGGACGCGATTGTGGGCCAGACGCTGTCACGGAGCGAACGCTCCAAGTATGCCCGGACGAAAACGTCCGGCAAACCGGCGCAAACAGCCGTCCCTCGCAATCGTCTTCCTTTCCTTTGTCTTCGTCCCAAGCGCGTCCGGCGAGGGCTCCCCTCATTTTGAAATCCGAACGATGAAGGGAGAGCCTCATGAAACGAGCTTTTCGGAACTGCCTTGCAAGCTTTTCGCTGCGGTCGCCCGTACTCGCAATCTGCCTCGTACTTCTCCTCGCCGCACCGGCCTTCGCGCAGCAAGGCAATTCCCCCTGGGAGAACGCGGTCAACGTGCTCATGACCGCGTTTACCAGCACCATCGCGCGCGGACTCTCGCTCGTTGCAATCGTCGTGTCAGGACTCACTTTCGCTTTTGGGGAAGGGGGATCCAAAAGGGTCCTCGCGGGCGTGCTGTTCGGCGTGGGAATGGCGATCGCTGCGGTGAACTTTCTGGCGTGGTTGTTTCCGGGGGCGTGAGGACGGAGTACGAGCACATGGCCGAAACCAGACGAATCAACAAGGTACACCGATCGCTCTCGCGGCCGCTCACGATCCTGGGCGCGGAACGACGGCTTTTCTTTTTCGCCATGTGTATGGGAGCTGCGACGTTCAACCTCCTCGGGAGTTTGTTGGGCGGATTGCTGATGTTCTTGCTGCTCTACGCCATGGCGCGCTCGGCCACGCAGACCGATCCGCAGATACTGCGCTTCTTGCTCAGCGCGGCGCGCCTGCGCAGGCAGTACGACCCGATGAAATTCAGTCCGATTGTGATTCGCAGGGAAGGCGATGCTTAAGCTTCAGCGGATTTTCAAGAACTACGAAGAAACCGGCTCGCTCCCGGAGCAGGTGAATCTCTACGGGTTTATTGGGCCGGAAGTCTTCTTAACCAAGTCCGGAGAAACCGGTGTGGTCCTGGAAGTTCGGGGCGTCGATTACGAGTGCCTGGACCGGGCCGCGATCGATGGCTTCACCAAGCGCCTGGAGTCTGCGCTGAAACTGTTTGATGAGAATTGCCGCGTTTACCAGTACTTGTTCAAGCGCAACAACCAGGCGATCCCCTACCAGCTCTATCGGAATCCCGTGGTCGATGCCGCCATCGAGAATCGCATGGCTTACCTCGCAGCGAAGGCCGGCACACTTTTCTCGTTGTCGGTGTATTACGTCCTGCTGTACCGGAGATCGGAAACATCTACGCGTCTGGAGACTGCCTTCTCGCGTTTCCTCGAGAATCCCTCGAAGAGCTTTTTTGAGGTCTGCTCGCAGTCCTTTTCGACCAAAAAGACGGTGCTGGTTCTTGGCAAAGAAATAGATCAAGCGCAGGCAGCCGTTCTGCAGAAGGCACGCAACTTTGTCCTGCAGGTCAGCGACTTTCTTCCCGCGCGGATTTTGGGCAAGCAGGAGGCCTTTCGGGTCTTGAAACGGACGCTGAACTTCGATTCCGAAAAGCTCGGCGCGGCCCGCTTGAAGCACGACACGTTTCTGGATTACTACCTCCCGGAATCACACATCGAGTGCCATCGCCGGCACCTGCGCGTCGACGATGACTACGTCAAAGTGTTGACGCTGAAAGAACCTTCCGCGCAGAGTTTTCCGCTCATTTTCAAGCGACTGCTGGAGGTCGAAGCGAACTACCACATCGCGACCGAGTGGAAGAAAGAAGATTCCGGGAAGACGCGCCGCGCCATCCAGTCGAAGCGCCGGCACTTTCACAATACCAAGCGTTCGTTCGCAAGCCAGGTCAGCCTTAACGACGCTCCAGCGCAGGACATCCTGCTCGATGATTCGAAGGAAGCCCACGTGCGCGAGCTCGGCGAAGGTCTGCAGGAGATCGAGATCGCCGGAAATTATTTTGGTCAGTTTTCACTGACCGTCGTGATCTACGACCCGGATTTAGCCAAGGTCGAGCGGGCTTGCGCCGAGTTCTACAAAGTCTTCAGCGTCCATGACGCCCAGCTCTACGAAGAGAAATACAATCTGCTCAACGCCTTTCTTGCCGCGGTGCCCGGCAATCACGCCTTCAATTTGCGCTACCTGTATCTAGCCAACACCAACTACGCGGACTTCTCGTTTCTGTTCACGCTCGATTCGGGAGAAGTCCGCAACCGGCACCTGCGCGCGGAGTACCTCGCGGTCCTTGAGACCAATCACCGCACACCGTACTTTCTGAATCTTCATTACCGCGACGTCGCGCACACCATGATCCTGGGCCGGACCGGCGCGGGGAAGTCGTTTTTACTCAATTTCCTGATCACGAGTCTCCAGAAGTACGCACCGCACACCTTCATTTTCGACTTGGGCGGAAGTTTTGAAAGCCTGACGCAGCTGTTTGGCGGCTCTTACGTGCGAGTGGGACTTGAGTCCCAGGATTTCAAGATCAATCCCTTTTCGCTTCCGCCCACCAAGGAAAACCTCGATTTCCTCGCGCTGTTTGTGAAGGTCTTGCTGCAGGGCCAAAGGACGGGTGATCTCGATCCCGCGACCGAACGCGATCTCTATCACCAGATCGAAAATCTCTACGCGGTTGATCCCGCGCTGCGCACGCTCGGCGTTCTCGCAAATACGCTGGGACACGATCTGGCGGGCCGCCTCGCCAAATGGACCCGGGGAGGGCAGTTCGGATTCCTGTTCGATAACGCCGAAGACACGATTTCCTTTTCGCGCTTCCAGTGCTTCGACTTCCAGCGCATGAGCGGCTATCCGGAACTTCTCGAGCCGCTCTTGTTCTACATCCTGCATCGTGCGAATGGCGTTATCTCGGACCGCGAGACCAGTTCCGTCTTCAAGGCCTTCTTCATCGATGAAGCCTGGGTGTTTCTGAAAAACCCCAGTATCCAGCGCCACGTGGTCGAGGCCTTAAAGACCTGGCGCAAGCACAACGCCGCTATGCTGCTTTCGACGCAATCGCTCGACGAACTGAAGCGCTCGGACATCCTCGACGTGATCATCGAAAGCTGCGCGACGAAGATCTTCCTCGCCAATCCCGATATAGACCGGGACCAGTACCGGCGCCAGTTTCACCTGAACGAGACCGAAGTGGAGCTCATTGCGAACCTCGTTCCCAAGCAGCAGTTCCTGATCAAGACGCCGGAACTCGGGAAGGTCGCGAATCTGAACGTCGATCCGAAGAGCTATTGGCTTTACACCAACGATCCCTACGACAACAAGAAGAGAAAGGAAGCGTTGGCAGCGCACGGCTTTGAGCGAGGACTCGAAATGCTCGCAGGAGAACGTCCGTGATCCCGGCGGTTCCCGTTGTCGATTCTCTCGGATGCCGTGTGCTCAAGGATGGAGCCCTATATCTCGTCTTCCTTCTCGCGGCCGCAGGGCTACTCGCCGCCTGCCTTTATGCGCTCCCACGGATCGCCCGATTTTTCGATGACCGGATTTCGCGTTCCAGCAAACAAACAACATTTTCCAAAGGAGTGAAACGATGAAGCGAGTTTCGTCTAGTACGTGGCAGTTGAGCTTCGTAGGTTGTGTTGCCCTCGTCGTCTTGGTTGCCTTGCCGCTTTCGGTTTTGCGGGCGGCAACCGAAGCGGCGCGCGTCGTGAAGTATTCGAAGGAAGACATCGTTCCCGTGCGCGCGAAGCTGCGCTTCTCGACCCTGATCGTTCTTCCCGAGGACGAAGAGATTCTCGATTTCACCACCGGCGACAAGGAATTCTGGATCATCAACGGCGCGCACAACCTCTGCTACGTGCATCCCGCGCAGGCCGGCATCCGCAGCAATTTGAACCTGATTACCGCCAGCGGCCACGTGTACTCATTTTTGCTGGTGGAGGTCAGCAGCGAGCCGGGCAGCGAACCCGATCTCAAGATCTTCATCGAGCCCAAGGAAACCTCCGGGTTTGCGGCGAAGACCGGTCTTGCCGGATACGTGACGGCCGGTGAGGCCGAGGCTTACAAGAAAGAACTTGCGTCGCTGCGGACCCAGACGGCGGAGGAGATTCATGCCGCCGAGGTGCGCGCGGCCGATGACGTGAATCGCTTTCGTGCGGACTACGCCGCAAAGCTCGTCTTCGACTATGCCTTCGACGCGAAGGGTGCCAAGGCACCGTTTCTGGTATCGGCGATCTATCACGACGATCGCTTCACCTACATCCGCTCGGCCGCGCGCGAAAAGCCCGCTCTCTACGAAATCAAGGACGGCAAGCCGAACCTGATTTCCTTCCAGCTCGAGAACGGCGTCTATATCGCCCCGAAAATCATCGACGCGGGCTATCTCGCCATTGGCAAGCGCAAATTCACCTTCACGCGCCATACCGAGAACTGAGGCCCGAGCGATGGTCGAGACGCCGCAAGTGCAGGACAAAGCCCCCAAGCCCGAAGGTCTTCTGCCTAAGAACGTGCAGTCCTGGCTGCTTGTGGGCCTGGCGTTCCTGATGGTCGCGATCATGTGGCTGACGGGCGGCAAAAAGCCGCAGCCCCCGCGATCCACATCGTTCGCCGCTCCCGCCGCGGCGCCTCTCGAAGTCAACGAAACCAAGATTGCCGAACTGCAGAACCGCATCGAGGAACTGCAGCGGCAGCAGCTCGTGGCACAGAGCGCTCTGGCCCAGCAGACTCGCTTGCTCGGCGGCACGCAAGATGCGCCACCCGCGCAGCCTGCAGGTGCGAGCGCTTCGGGGGAGGAGACTCATGAGGATCCCATTCAGGCCGAGCGCAAGAGGCGCGCTTACGTGTCCCTGTTCGCCTCGAATGTCGCTTTGACCTACCGCAAAACTCTGCCGGCGGCGCCCGTGCCCGAACCCGAGACGGCTCCGGCCCCCGCGGGATCCGAGAGCGACCAAACCGCAAAGCTCTTGAAGGAGATGCAAGCAAGAGCAGAGTCTTTCTCCCCGAGTGTGCCAACAGCCTCGGCCGCAGGAAACGATTCCGCGGAAAAAACCAGCGAACGAAAGGAGGAAATGAAAAACCCTGCCGCCGTTGCGGCTGGCGCGGCCAATGCGGCGGCAGGAAAAAACTACCTGCTGTTTGAAGGAACCATTCTCGAGAGCGTGTTGATCAACCGGCTCGATGGGGGCTTTGCCGGCCCCGTCGAGTGCCTTGTTTCGAGCGATGTTTATTCGAATGACCGACAACACTTGCTGATCCCCGCAGGTTCGAAGTTGCTCGGGGAAACGAAGAAAGTCGACACCTTCGGCCAGACGCGTCTCGCGGTCGTGTTCCATCGTGTGCTGATGCCCGACGGCTATTCCGTCAGCCTCGATCAATTCAAGGGACTCAACCAGATCGGCGACACCGGGTTGCGGGACCAAGTCAATAACCACTATCTGCGGATCTTCGGAGTCTCGCTTGCCATCGGCGCGCTCGGTGCGGTGGCCGAAGGCGGAACAACCGGCGGACTCAACGCGTCGGGCTCGGACCTGATGCGCCAGGGATTCGCGCAAGGGACCGCGCAGTCTTCCGCGCAGATCCTCGACAAGTTCCTGAACATCATGCCCACCGTGACCATTCGCGAAGGCCACCGCGTGAAGGTCTATCTTGCGGGCGATCTCGCGTTGCCCGACTACCACAACCACAAAATGCCTTCGGATTTGTGAAGGCGCGAAAAGGAGAGAGCTTTATGAAAAGAAAGATTCTGATTTGCTTGCTCGTTTTGGGATTGGGAGTGGGCACCGCCACCGCGCAACTCGGCAATGGCGTCGTTTTTGATCCGACCAACTATCACAACGCGCTGCTTCGTTACTACCAGCTGCAGCAGCATCTGATGGAACTGCAGAAGAGCTACGCGAAAATCACGGGACAGCTGAACCTCGCCTTGCAGATGGCGCAGTTCGTCAAGAACATGCCCGCCCGTTACCGGGCTCTATTTTCGCAATGGCGCAAGGTCACCTCGCTCAACAGTTTCGGGAACACCGTCTCGTGGATCAACGGCATCAACACCGGGGTTCTACCCAATATCAACACGGGGTATCTCCAGTCCACCAGCCAGCTCTCGCCGTACAGTTCGTTTGAGCTCTCCGGAATGGACCCGCTGGAGCTAGGCCGGGTGCAATCGCAGTACGCGTCCATCGAGCTGGCGGATGGCGCAAACATCAACGCCATGGCCACCATCGGCGCGATTCGCGGAACGGCCGACGGTATCGAATCACAAATCGGCAATCTCGAACAGGATTCGTTCTCGGGTGACTCCGGCCTCAACAGCGAAGTCTCCGTTCTGAACAAGATCAATGCCGCGGGCGTCCTGACCCTGCGCACCCTGCAGGACTCGAACAAACTTCTCGCCTCGCTGCTGGAACAGCAGACCATCCTCGCCAAACAGCAGCGCGACCAGACCACCAACGCCATCAACGTCGATATCGGACGGGACGCGAGTCTCGCGAGCAACATGGCCCAAGTGACCGGAACCATTACGACTTCACTGCAAAATTTCCGCATGCAGTAAGCACGTGGGGAGCAAGACGCCTAGGCGTCGAAGGAGCCGACGGCAGTGCAAACCGACTTTCTGCAGTTCATCTTCCAGGCCATCAACACCCTGCTTACCCAGAACCTCGGTTTCTTCGACACCATGGGCCAGAATCTTTTCCGTTCGTTCGCGACCATCCTGGTCGCTTGGTTTGGAATCAAGTCGGCTCTTGCTTCGGCCTCGGGCCGCCCCGCTTTCCATTTCGATCATTTCGCGAGCTTGCTTCTGACCATCAGCTTTGGTTTTGCCATGGTCAATTACTACAGCACGCCCATTCCCGGCATCGGCACCAGCTTCCACAATATCGTCACCGACGAAGCGCAGTTTCTGTCGAGCCAGATCGATCAAGCCCAGCTCCAAACCGTTGTAAATCAGGTCGCGGACTTTGAATCGCGCATGGACTCACCCAGCTGGGGAGACATCCTGGGAACCGCGATTTATGTGACCGTGACCATCCTGCTCGCCGCGGCCCAGGCCATTGCGATTGTAGTGATCGCTTACGGCTTCATTGCCACGGCGGTCTGCGTGTTGGTCGGCCCCGTGTTTGTGCCTTTCTTCATTGTTCCCAAGATGGAGTGGCTCTTCTGGGGATGGTTCCGCTGTTTCATTCAATATGCCTTCTACCAAGTCATTGCGGCTGCCGTCGTGTACATCATCGGAAATCTCATGCTGGGCGCGCTGCGTTTGCCGCCCGCGGGCACGCTTTCGACCGCACAGCTCATCGCCTGGTTTCCGGTCCTGTTTATTACCTTTCTCGCTTCGATCTACGTGCTGCTGAAAATCCCCGCGCTCACCAACCACATCTTCAGCGGCACCGCCGGTGGGTCGTCGGCCGTGATTCTCGACAAGGTGCTCGGATGAAGAACGGTGCGAGTTTCGAGGACGCCAAGCGGCTCTATCTCGAGCAGTACGGGGATCCCATGGTGACCAACACGTATTTGAAGATTGCCCTGGTCCTGGTTTCGCTTGTGGCCGCGGGCCTCGCCCTGGTCGATTTGAAAACCATTCGCACGTTCCAGAACTTTCGGCCCCTCGTGATTCGCATCGACGATCTCGGACGCGCCGAAGCCATCAACTATCACAACCTCGAATACAAGCCCCAAGACGCCGAAGCCAAGTATTTTCTCTCCGAGTTCTGCGCCTTCTACTACCGCCGCAACCGCTACACCATTCAGGACGACTTCTCGAAAGCCTTGTACTTCCTCGACGGCAAGCTCGCGGACGGGATTTTCGATGCCTACCGCAAGAACGACATTCTCAAGAAATTCCTCACGAATACCGCGGCGCCCGAAATCGATATCGAAGTCAAGAAGGTTGCGCTCGAAGAAATGCAGACGCCGCCGTTCCGCGCGCGCGTCGACTTCTATATGGTCTATTACTCTCCTGCCGACCATAGCGAACTGAAACGCGATCTCTACACCGCGAACTTTGTATTCGTTTTCAAGTCCCAGGTTCCCAATGAACTGATTCCCATCAATCCGCTCGGAATGACCATCACCTACTTCCGCGAAGATGAGGCGTTCAAGTGAGAGCCCGGGTTCCGATCGACACCGAAGAGGGAGCGGGCGGACGCAGGCGAACGTCGGCCCAACCTCGGAGCGCCAGCGCCGTTCTGCTGCAAAAGCTTCCGCCCGCGCACGGGCCACATCCCCACTCTCCGATTTCTGCCACTCGAAGAACCGGCGCTCCTCACGAGGGCCTCCTTTTCGCCCCGCGGCCCGCCCGCTCCCCGAAACACAACGGACTCCAAACTCAGCCCCACGCCAGGAGGGAAGACTGATGGTTGCGAATGCTGTGCTGTTCACCATCGCCATCCTGCTCGCTTACGGGTTTTGGCTGCTCGATCAGTTGAAGTTCATGGCCCGCTACAAGGCCGCTCTGTTCCACGCGTACGGCCCCTGGATTCTGGGCTTCGGCGTCGTTCTCTTTGCGAATCTGTTTGGTCTTGCGCTCGCGGTCAGCCGGCGATTTCTTCTCAAGAACACCGGGCGCAAACTCTCGCACCTCGACAAGCAGTTCCATGTCGGCCAAGTGGACATGCCGCTGCCCGCAGGCGATGAGGAGCCGAACTGATGTCGCGCGACGCATTTTCCCGCGACCCGCAAGACACGCGCGAGCCGTCGCCATCGCGTTCGGTGCGCCGACATAGACCCCCCTCTTCCGGCCCGCGGGACGAAGGCGAAACGAGAAGCGAGACGAGCGTTCGCGAGGAGCGCGGTGACCATCGCGAACCCGAGAGGACGCAAGACGCACCGAGCGCCGCCCAGCGCGCTTACTACGTTCGCGACCGCTCGTATGTGCTTCGCGAATCCGAAATTCACTCCATGAAAGAAATGGGCAAGTTCCGGGTCATCGCGGCAGCGGACCTTGCCCGCTACGGCTATGGCGGTGACGGGAAGCGCATGGAGAAGGAGATCAAGCACCTCGAACGCGAGCACCTCGTCTCGGAAAAGACTCTCGAAATCTCACACCGCAAAACCCTGCGCGTCGTGACTCTCACTAAGGCCGGCCATCGTCTCCTCAAGCGAAGCAATCTCCTGCCCGATGACCAAGCCATCTATCACGGGTTGCTCAAATCTCGCGAGGCGAAACACGATGCCGATCTCTATCGCCTCTATCAGAAGGAGGCCGCTCGGATCGAGCGCGCGGGCGGCCGCCCGGTTCGCGTCGTCCTGGACTATGAAATCAAGCGCAATCTCAATCGCGATCTCGCTTTGCTCGGCGCGGAGAAAGACAACCTCGACCGCAAGGCGGAAATCGCGGAAAAACACGCCCTTCAGATGGTGGGCGCAAGGATTCCGGTTCCGGACATGCGCCTGGAATACGAGGACGCCGAGCACTTGTTGCAGCGCGTCGATCTCGAGCTTGCGACCCGCGAATACCGGCCGCGATCGCTCGCCGAAAAGGCCAAGGCCGGCTTCGCCATCTACGGCCGAGCCGAGGACGCATCGCGTCTGCGCCGGATTCTGGACGAACGCGAACTCACGCAGGAAATCCTCACTCTATGAACATCGCACCCGAACACGTCGATGCTTTGCAAGCCCTCGGGTACACCGAGTCCGAAGCGCGTTTCCTCTACCTGGTAGCCACCTATTCTGGCTACTTCACCGCCCGCCAGTTTCTCGCTTGCACGGGAGCGCATTGGGGCAAGCGGACGACCAGCTTCTGGAGCAAGATCGAGCGCTTGCGGCACGCCCGCACCGAGCGTTTCCCGCAGAGCGGGGCCATCCATCACCTGTTCTCGCGGCGGCTCTATCGCGCGATCGAGAAAGAACACCTGCGCAATCGCCGCGTCCACGAACTGGATTTCATCAAGCGCCGCATCGCCATGCTCGACTTCGTGATCGCAAACCAGGAGTACGAGTATCTCGAGACCGAGGCCCATAAGGTCTCTTATTTCTGCACGAAATTAGGAATTAACGAGCGCTTCCTTCCCGCGCGCCTTTACCTCGGCCAGAACACGACTCGCTCCAGCGTCCGGTACTTCGTCGACGGCTGTCCGATGTTTGTCGGTTTCGGCCCGCCCGTCCTGACGTTCACCTATGTGCAGGAAGGCCCGGTTACCTTTGCCGAGTTCATTCATCACTTGGAGAACTATCTGCCCCTGTTCCGGCAGCTATCCGAATTCCGGATGTTGTATGTCTCGCGCACCGACGCTCACTTCGCAAGAGCCACGGAAATCTTCGATTCTCTCGTCAAGATCCCCCTAAAATCGGACATCGCCGAAGATCTGCTGCGTTACTTCCGCGTGCGCAAGATGTGGGAGGAAAAGCAATACACACTCGTGACCGATGCGGAGCTGATCTTCCGCAACGAGGCGCGCAGCCGCTTCCAGGGCGCAACCTTCGAGGGACTGTATCGCAACTGGAAGGTCGGTCAGGTCAGCGCATCCGCCATCGAAGAGAGATTTCGCCAGAATGAGCGAAAGCGGACGATCGGTTTCGGAACGTACGAGCTTCGCACGATGCAAGTTTCCCGCCGGGATTCCGCGAACTTGGGTGCAGAAGGTAAAACTTGCGCTCTGCAAGCTTCGGATTGAGGCGTTCTTCATCCGGGAAGGTCCGGAAGTTCTTCCGAGCCCGGAAAATACAAAACCGGGAGAAGGCGAAAGTCACCGTGGGAAAAATGCAAAATCGGGCGGGAGCGACTCCCCTTTTTCGGCGTTTGCCGCCCAAAAAGTTTCGGGGAGTCGCTCCCGCCCTCCGGCACGACGCGTCGTGCCGCATTTTTTCCACGGTGACCCGGAATTCGGATGAAACACAAATCAAACAAGGAGAAGCGCAATGCCGATCGTTAAGAAAGCACCAGAAATGATGTCTCGGGAAGTAAGGCTGGAACAACCGGTAAACGAGTTGCTCGAAGACTATGCGCGGTTCATCGAGAGCAACCCGGATCACGTGATCAACGCTGTCCTGAAGAAGGTTCTTTGGCGGGATCTCGACTATCGCAAATGGCGGGGCGAACGGCGCACAGGACAGCCCAGTGCGGACAAGCCGCAACCGGTCGACGGACGAGCGAGGATCTGATGCAGAGAGTGCTCGCATCGCGCGCGTTCCTTGCGGCCATTCTGGCCATGGGCACGGGGCTCTTCTTGTTTTACACGCATGCATTTCGCGACGACCAAGTCTTCCTGCGTGTTATTGCCGTCCGGGCCCCCGAAGCCTTCTTGAGCTTCAAGTACCTCTACTACACGTTCCTGTTCTCGACCCCGTACTTGGTTTATTCGGCCGTTCTATCCGGCCTCTACATTTTCACTCTCAAAGCGAAGCGCCGCATTGAACCCGAAAGCCTTCCTCCGTATCCCGATCCACGCACAAGAAACGATCTGTTTCTGGTCGTCGGTGAAGTGCACAATCCGCGTAAGCCCGTGCCCGCCAAAGCACCATATTGGCTCACGATTCCCGAGCGCGGATTGTTCACCGGAGTTGCGATTTTTGGCGCCGTAGGATCTGGTAAGACCAGTTGCTGCATGTACCCGTTCGCCGAGCAAATTCTTGCCTACCAAGCAGGCGACGCGGCCAAACGAATTGGCGGGCTGATTCTGGAGGTGAAAGGAGACTTTTGCCGCAAGGTGCGGGACATCCTGGACCGTCACGGACGGTCGGACGATTACATCGAAATCGCTCTCGACTCTGAGTATCGCTACAACCCTCTGCACAACGACCTCGACGCCTACGCTCTCGCCTACAACATCGCTTCTCTGCTGAACAACCTTTACGGCCGCGGTAAGGAACCCTTCTGGCAGCAGGCTTACACGAATCTGGTCAAATTCATCATCCTGCTGCACAAGGTCGCCTACGACTACGTCACCCTGTTCGACGTCTATGAATGCGCCATTTCTCCGCTTTTGCTCCAAGAGCGCATCAAGGAAGCCGAACACCTCGTTTTAGGCCGCGACTACCTGGCCATTCCGCCGGACGTATACGGCAATCACGCGACCGACCTCATCACACTCGGTTTCGTTCACGATCTCAAAGAGAACCGGCATCTCGCGCCGGCCACTCCCGAGTTACGCGCCCTGTTGAAGCAGAAAGGCATTACACCCGAAGCCCGGACGGTCCTTGATCGCCGCCAGGCCCATCCCGAAAAACTTGCCCAATTCGATGCAGTTCGCCGATGGTTCCAGAACGACTGGCAAAGGATCGAACCGAAGCTGCGCACCTCCATCGTCGAAGGCGTTTCCGTCTTTCTTTCCCTCTTTGATGACAACCCCAAAGTGAAAAAGGTCTTCTGCCCGCCGAAGGAGTGCTACGACCCGGCGAAGAATCCGCACGACGAGCTCGGTAAGCCTCTGCCTTCGTTCTCCTGGCTGATTGAGCACGGAATGGTTTGCGCTCTCAACTTTCCCATCAGTATGAACGCCGGCCTGGCCAAAGCGCTGGGTGTCATGCTGAAGCTCGATTTCGAGCGTGCCGTTCTAAACCGCGTGCCTGAAATGGAGGCCCGACCGAACGAATATTTTCGTCAGGTCCTCTTTCTCTGCGACGAGTATCAGCATTTTGCCACGGTCGGTGAAAGCGAACCGATTGGTGATGAAAAATTCTTCAGCCTCTCACGCCAGCCCAAGTGCATTCCCATTATCGCGACGCAGAGCATCAGCTCGCTCAAATCGACGCTTTCAGGCGATGCGTGGCGAACATTATTGCAAACCTTCCGTACCAAGATTTTCCTCTCCTTGTCCGATGATTTTTCCGCCCACACCGCGAGCGTGCTCTGCGGACGCGAAGACCAACTCAAGGTCAGCTACAGCTTGTCCGAGAGCGGGCACGACACCAAGGTCAGCTGGCTCACCGGCAAGGCGCTCTCGCACAAGGCCAATCTCATCGCATCCAAGAGCTACAACACGCAGACCGATTACCGCTTTGATATGAAGACCTTCACCGAATTGCGCAACGCGCAATCGGTCACCATCGCCTACGACGGACTGAACTCCTTGCCCCCGACATTCTGCTACCTCAAGCCCTACTACAACGATCCGAACCAGTCTTACTTTGAGCAATTCGCCCGAGGAGCCCTGTGATGAACGGATTCGAAATGATCCTGCCGTTTCTGAAACCCATCGAGCACTTGATTCTCGATGGCTCGATCAGTGAAGTCATGGTCAATGGTTCCGAGCACGTGTTCATCGAAAGAAATGGTTTTCTCGAGCGTGTACCGAACGTCTCGATCGGCGACAGGGCTTTGATGGTCGCGGTCAAGAATATCGCCCGGCGCCTCGGAGACGATATCTCGGAATCGAAACCCATTCTCGACTCGCGCCTCCCCGACGGGAGTCGTGTCGCCGCCGTTATCCCTCCGTGCAGTCTGGGTGGTGTCACTCTGACCATCCGCAAGTTCAACACCCGAAATTTTCAGATGGACGATCTGATCGCGGCCGGGACTCTTGACCGCGCCACCGCCAACCGCCTCGAAGACTACGTCCTTAGCCGAAAAAATATCCTGATCAGTGGCGGCACCGGGACGGGAAAATCGACACTTCTCGGGATTCTTGGAACATTCATTCCCCCCGAAGAGCGCACCCTGGTGATCGAAGATACGGCGGAGATTCACCTCGCGCAGCAAAACCTCGTCCGCTTTGAAGCCCGCCGGGAACAAAACGGCCTTCCGGCGGTCGCGATTCGCGACCTTTTGAAGGCGTCCCTCCGCCACCGTCCGGACCGAATTATTTTGGGGGAAATTCGGGGCGGGGAGGCCTTCGATCTTCTGCAGCTCTTGAACACTGGCCATTCGGGAACGCTGTCTACGATCCATGCGAACTCGGCAAGACAAGGTCTGACTCGTTTCACCAGCTGTGTCTTGCAGAGTGGAGTGGACCTTCCTTACCTCGCCATCAAGACGAACATCGCTGACTCGCTCAACGTCGTCGTGCACATCGAGAGAAGGCCCGGTCGCCGCTACGTATCCGAAATCCTGGAGATCAACGGATATGAACCCGACGCTGACTTGTTCGACTACGGAGCTGTCTTTCTTTCGAAAAGGGATCAAGGATGACTACGGAGAGCGATTTCCAGCCCAGGTTTCTTACCGCTTCCGACTACGTTTTGGATCTCTTTGGCCCAACAGAAAACGTAGCCGTTGTCGTGCGCAATCGCGCGACCGGCAGGACGATTCAGAGGATCGCCCGGGCCGACACGGTAGCGGGCAAGGAGTTCCAAACCTGGCTTGCGAGCCAAAACGGGGCTGGCTCGGATGTCTTTCTGGGGATGAATCCCATCAAGGACGATGCTACGAGCCGTATAAAAGCCAATATAAAGGATATTCGGACGGTGTATCTCGACCTCGACAGAAAAGGCGACGAATCTCTCCAAGCGATCCGCAATTCCTCCGAAGTTCCACCACCTAATTTTGTTCTCGATACCTCACCCAGGAAGCATCAGGTTGTCTGGAAAATAAACGGCGTTACTCAGGATGAGGCCGAATCGCTCCTTCGCGCCCTGGCAAGCGAGTTCGATGGTGATCCGGCGGCCACTGACTCGACCCGCGTACTTCGGCTGCCGGGCTTCGCCAACCGCAAACTCGCGGAGGATTTTTTTGTACGCGCGCGTCACGAAACTGACGCCGTACGGACGCTTCGCGACTTTACCATCGAAGGAGACTCCCCGGAGGCGGTCCGACATGTTGGCGATGCGCATCAAAGCCGCACGATCGCGCCCGGCCATAAGAGCCAATCCGAGCGCGACTGGGCCTACGCCAAGAGGTGTCTGGCGCGAGGCGTCCACCCCCAAGAAGTCATCCGCAATATCGCCGACTATCGAGCGGAGGATAAGTACGACCCGCAGGACTACGCGCGGCGTACCGTGGCTAAGGCGCAAGCGGAGTTAAATGAGCGGAATCCGCAGTCGAATTTTCTGTCCGATCCTTCTGCGGAGTCCGAGCGCGAACTCTGAGCAGCGCTTCAACCGATGGCAACAAGAAGCGATGGAGTAAAGAACAAGAGGCTTTCCCGAGAATGACAAAGGAGGACGAAGCGATGGAAACCGAGACGGCACCGATCGCAACCAAGATGACGACAATCGCTCTGAGCAAACGGGAAGCAGCTCGGACGCTGGGTGTCAGCATACGAACCATCGACCGGCTCATTGCTCTTAAGGAGCTGCCGGTGCGCCGCTTGGGACGGCGAGTGCTCATCCCCCGAGCTTCCCTGGAAAGTTTCTTTCGCAACGACCATCCCACACAAACCCCTTGATAATCTAGCAGCTAGTTTATAAACTACCTGGCATGGGTAAAGGAAAAACGCCGGGTGCCGTACTGAAGTTTCTGCGAAAGATCGGACGCAAGGGCGGGGCCGCTCGCGCCAAGAAATACGATACAGCGACATTTCGCAAATGGGCCATCGAGTCAGGGGCCGGAAGGCCTGGGAAGCAGAAGAGGGACGCAAAATGAAACAGCGTGGAATCTTTGAAAAAGTGCCAGGATCGGGAGAATGGTGGATTTGCTACTTTGACCAGACAGGCCGAAGACGACGCGAGAAGGCGGGCACAAAAAGCGCCGCGATCCAGTTGTATCGCAAGCGAAAGCAGCAGATCCTCGAAGGCATAAAACTTCCCGAAAAGTTACGGCGCCGTGTGGTGCCGTTCGCCGAGATAGCCAAGGACACACTCGAGTATTCGAAAGCGACCAAGGTCGAGGAGGCTTATAGAATTGACGGTTGGAAGATGGAGACCGTCCTCGCCTGGTTCCGGGACCGCTCGGCTGAGGAGATAACGCCTCAAGACATCGAGCGCAAGTTGACCACGCTCGCCGATACCGGTCTGAAGCCCGCAACCTTGAACCGCTATCGAACGCTGTTGAGCCTCATCTACTCTTTGGCCATCCGCAACGGCAAGCTCTTGGTCAACCCTGTGCGGAGCGTAAAACGGAGGAAGGAAAACAATGAGCGTGTACGTTTCCTAGAAGAGCGGGAAGAGCCAGCCCTTCGCGAAAGAATTCGAGAACTCTATCCAGACCGTGAATCGGAATTCGACCTGGCGCTTCACACTGGTATGCGCCGGGGAGAGCAATACCAACTGCGCTGGCAGGATATTGACTTCTCGAATGGCATTATCACGATTCCGCGCAGCAAGCATGGCGAGGCGCGCTACGTTCAGATCAATTCCATGGCGCGCGCAGCTTTGCTGATGCTGAAAAACCGCTCGGGCGATTCGGCCTACGTGTGTCCGGGTTTGGATAACTCGCGAAAGAGATATTCCAGACAGTGGTTTGAAGAAGTCACCGAAAAGGCAAACATTTCAAATTTCCACTGGCATGACCTCCGCCACACCTTTGCCAGCCGGCTGGTGATGGCGCGCATCCCGCTACGCACCGTGCAGGTTCTCATGGGTCACAAGAGAATTGACACGACCTTGCGTTACTCCCACCTCGCCGAAGATCACCTGCGGAATGCAGTCGAACGATTGGTTGGGGGCGAAGCGCCGATGAGCAGTCAGCAAGCCCCAAACCAACTGCCACCAGAACTGCCACCAGCCAAGATCACGCGTCAACTCGCGGATCGTTGGATTCGGCGTAAGTTATTAAGAATGTATGGTGCCCGAGAGAGGACTCGAACCTCCACTCCCTTGCGAGAACTAGCTCCTGAAGCTAGCGCGTCTGCCAATTCCGCCACTCGGGCCATGCTGGTGTGCGGCAAAATAAAACCACGAGGCTCAACCATATTGACCCGTGCCCCGCAGTTTGTCAACGCAGCACACCGCCAGCAGGAAGTCTTGACCCGCCCCCACGTTCGCACTACATTGAATCGCTGGGCTCGCGGCGAACAGGAGACGAAAATATGGCAACCACCCGCGCGATGTTGGAGCGCCGCCGCTCGTCGCGCGTTTTCATTCGCATCCCGGTACAACTGTTCAGCAACGGCGTGGACGGCGAGCCGCGCGTCACTCTTGCCGAAGCCATCGCCGTCAGCCGCTGCGGCGCGCTGGTTCGCGCTTCGCTCGAACCCGGCCTCGGCTCGCGCCTCGAACTCCTGAACGGCATTTCCAAGGAAACGCAGGAATTTCGCGTCATTCGCGTCACCCACACCAGAGATTCCGGCGTCTTCGAACTCGGCCTCGAGATGCTCTACCCCGCCCGCAAATTCTGGGGCATCCAGTTCCCCGACGACCGCGTTACCGCTTGAATCCACCGCCGTTCGGGGTGCATAATCCCCTCAATCCAGCTAAGAACTCGGGCCTGCACGGCCGTCTGCACTCGGGCAGTCTTCACGACCGGCGGGCGGGAGGCACCCATGGAAGCGATTCACGGCGCACTTTTGGGCATTTTGGTTCTTTGGGGAGCGGTAACTGCCGTTCTCGTCGGTCTTCTCGCCTATCGCGGCACCCTTGAAATTCGCGAGGACGATCAGATTTTTCTGGGTCACGCGGGCGATTCCATGGCCAACGAGCAGCGCGAAATTGTCGCCCGTATTGACAAGCTGTCCAAGCCCATCAAGCTGCTCATGATTCTTTCCATCGTCCTGTTGCTGGTAGCCTTGGGCGTATTTCTCTTCGAAGGCTTCAAGAATTTCTAGCCCTGATTTTCTGGATCGCTCCGTCGGGCGTACTTGGAAGGGCGGGGTTTCGGCCCCGCCGTAAAGCTCCCCAACAAAAAGGGCTTTGGCCCCTGAAGCCGCGCCCTTCAGGTTTCATTAATTCTGCGGCTTCGGCTGTGTTGGCGCCCCGGATGCTGCTGGCGCGACCGGCGTCGCCACTTCCGGCGCAAGCGAATTACAATCCACCGCCGTGTGGTTGTGCACGATCAACCAATCGTTGCCAATTTTGTTGAACACCAGCGTCGTCTGTCCGCGCGCGTCGTAACCTTTCCCCGTCGCCAGCATCGCCGAAAAATCCCACTGGAAGGTGGCCCACGCCACATCCGCATGCGTAAAGATAAACGTATTGCGCCGGATAATCTGCATCTGCTGGAATGCCGCCTTCTGCCGTTCGTACCCCGCCGCCCAGTTTTTCCACCCCATGATTGGTGGCCCGTAGTCGCTGCTCACGAACGTCGCGCTATCCGAATAATATTTGTGCATCAGCTCCAGGTTTCCCAACTGTTGCGCCGCCAGCGTTTCGCCGATGGCACGCTCGATCTTGTCGTTGTCCGACATCGGCATCGACGGCATCGGCTGATCGGAAGCAGGCTGATTCTTCTTGCTCTTTTGCGCCCACACTCCGGAGCAAAGCAGCAACACCACAGCCGCGCCAGCCAACGCGCGAATCACGCCCGCGCGCAATCGCTCCAACCCCAATTCAAATTCTCTCATTCGCATTTTCCTCCTCACGAGTCCCGGCCGGAGCATAGCACGAGCCTTCGAACGCAGCGGAGCCCATCGTCGCAGGTGTTGCGCGTGAAAAGACTGTCGCGGGATTCGACATTTCGGATACTTCTGTGGTTCTCGTTCGAAATGATTACCGGCACTCGGATGGAAATACCGCCGCGCTAATTCTCTGCATTTCCTCTGGTAGGGGCAGTTCCTATTTCTGCACATCCCGCGCAATCCGAAGTCCGTAATCAGCATATTGAAATTCCGGCGGAATACTCGCCCGCGCCGCGCACCGTGACACCTTGATCTGGTGCCGCCACGATCCCCCGCGCGAACTTCGCCGCAACCCCTGCGCCGGTCCCTGCGGGTTGCGCTCCGGCGATCCTCCATAATATTCCGCGCTAAACCAATCCGCGCACCACTCGTGCACATTCGCCCCCATATCACAAAGCCCGTAAGCGTTTCGTTCCGCTCGCCCCACAGGTTCAGGCCCGTTCTTCCATCGCGCCGAATAATTCGCCAAATGCCCCGGCGCCTCATCGCCCCAGGGAAACTGTTTCTGCTCCACCCCGCCGCGCGCCGCGCGTTCCCATTCCGCCTCCGTCGGCAGACGGTATCGCAGCCCGCTGGCAGCGCTCAGCCACTCGCAGTAAGCCACCGCATCGAACCACGAAGGCGCCACCAGCGGCTGCTCCGGATGCGAAAAATTCGCGTCCTCCCAATACAGCGGCGCACGATGCTTCGTCGCAGCCAAAAATCTCGCATACTCCCCGTTCGTCACCTGGCACTCCGCCAGTTCAAACGCGTCCACCCACACCCGGTGCACCGGCCGCTCGTTTTCCTGTCCGGCGTCGCTCCCCATCCAAAACCACCCCTCGGAAATCGTCACCATCCGCGGCGCGCTGACGCCAGCAGATGCGCTCAAATCAATCGCGTCGCTCACCCGTCCACGCGCAGCCCTATTCACGCGCTCAATCCTGACCCGCCGCATTTCGCGTCTGGCTCAACAAATTAACGAACAACCGGTAAGCTCCCGGCACTCCCGCCGGCAATTCCCGGAAAAACGAAAGCCCCGTATAAACGTACAGCCCCTTCCCGTCGCGCACATAAACCAGCGACCCATTCGTCTCCGCCTCGCCCGGATCCGTCAAACCCAGCACGGGAGTATATTTCCCGTCGAACGTGCCCCAAAAATACAACCCACGCTCCTGCACCCAGCCGCGAAAATCATCAAGTGTGATCTTGTTCGGCGAATTCAGCAGCGCATCGTCCGGCGCCAGAAATCGTACCGGCGAACTTGCATCCGTCACGCGCGAAGTCGTCTCCGGCATGGTGGCCTTAAACGGCGCCGGCAACTCCTCATTCCATGCAAAATCGCGCTGGTACTGCACCAGCAGCGTTCCGCCGCGCTTCACATAATCGAGCAGCCGCGCGTTCGCGCGCAGCAGGTCCGGACGCAATTCGTAGGCGCGTATCCCCACCGTAATCGCGTCATACTTGCTCAAATCTCCAAAAGCCAGCGCTACCTCATCCAGCATGTCCACGCGAATCCCGATCTGCCGCAAAATTTCCGGCAAAGTATCGTTTTCCGCTGCGATGTAACCGATGCGCAATCCCGCCGGCACCACCAGATTCAGCACGTGCACCGTCGCGTCCGCCGATTCGCTCCAATTTCGAGTGGGCAAGGTGGGAATCGGCTCGAGCGAAGTGCGAAAAGTCTCCTCGCCGACCCGCGCATACGGATGCAACGTGTAAGCCCCCGCCGCGGTCTGCGCCGGAGCCGTCACCACAAACTGAATCAACCGGTCGCCGCCCTTAGCGAATTCCAGCGGCCCCTGCACGTTCGGTGTTTCCACCGTCCAACCCGTCGGCGCTTCCAATCCCACCGAAACTTTCGTCGCCGCGGTTCCGTGGTAACGCACCCTCGCGAAAAGTTTCACCGGCATCGCCGCCCGCTTCTCCGGTGCCATCACCTGCTTCGGCTCTACCGTCAGCGTCACGGCCGGCACCAGCTCCAGCGGATACGTTTGTATCCCGGTCGTGGTAGCCTCCATCGAATTCACCGGCCGTTCCACCGCGAACTCGTATCCCGAAACTTCCACATGCAGCGCCAATCGCACGAGCGGCGGTGGCAATGGCAAAATCGCATCCGCGGGAGTCAGCGCTCGCTTCGCACCCGCCGGAATCGCGACGTTGAATTTCGTTGCGTCACTCTCTCCCTTCGCTCCTTCCTGCGTCACGTTCCATCCACTCGGCACCAAAATGCTGCTCGCGTTCAAGGTCCACTTCACCGGCACAGCAGGAACCCCTGCAATCGATACGTCGACTGAAAAATTTTCCCCGGCCACGAGCTCGTGGCGGCTCGCCTGCGCATTCAGAGGAATCGCCACAGCGTCGCTCAGCGCCAAATCAATCCGCTTCCGCACACCGTCAAGTTCCCCTATCGCGATTTTCGCGCCGTCGCCCGACTGCTTCGCCAGCTGCTCGCGCAATCCCACAACCCGTTTCGCCGCATCAGCCAACGATTTCGCCGCAGCCGCACGATCCAGTTCCAGCGCGGATTTCGCGGCCGACGTCAATTCCTGCTCAGCGGTATTCAGCACCGGAGCCATCGTCGCCTGCAGTTCCGGAAATCGCGCTGCTAACGACGTCAGCGGCTCAGCCAGCAACTGCGCATCGAATTTCCCCGCTTCACCCTTCTCGTTCTCCATCACCAAAAACACCGGCCGCCGGAAAAACGCGTTCCCGAAAAACGCCGGCGTTCCCTGCGATCGGTGCTGCGCGTGCCCCTCCATTCCCATCTCAACGTACGTTTTCCCCCACAACGGCGACACCTCATCCGTCGGCAGCGCCACCGCATTCCCAGCGTTCGCGCCGCGCGCCACCCGCGCTTCCAGTGTCACTTTCCACGGCGTCAGCCCTTCCGCGATCTGTTCCGGAAACATTTTCGGGTCAGCTGCCGCCGTCACCGCTTGCGGCGTCAAAATTCCGCTCGCCTGGTGATGCCCGTGCCCGGAATGCACGCCGCCCCAGCCGTTGATCACCACGTCCGGCCGGTACGTTCGTATCACGCGCACCATGTCTTCCAGCGCCAAATTTCCCCACACCTTCATCGCCTGGTCCGGGCTCTTCAAATATCCCGTATCGAGCGCGCGCGTGAAATATTGATGCACGCCGTACTGTTGCCCTGCCGCCAGCAATTCCTCCGTGCGCACCACTCCCAGCTCGCCATCTTGTTCCGGCCCAATCGCGTTCTGCCCGCCCTGTCCGCGCGTAATCGTCAGCAGTGCCACATCTGCATTCCGTCCACGCGAAAGATAAGCCAGCAGGCTCGACCATTCATCGTCGGGATGCGCCGTGATAAAAAGAATTCGCGTGCTCACTCGCGCCTTATGAATCGCCTCCACCGTTTCCGGCAGCGACTGCGCACCAACCGGCTGCGCCGCCGCACACCCAATAGAAAGCACGCAAGAAATCATTGACGCCACGCCAAAAAATCCCCGCCTCGTGATCCAGTTCAAGCGCCGGCCTCCTCAAAGGGCCACTGCCGCAGCATTCGCGCGCGTCCCATGTACACCAGAATACCTGCAGCCATCGCCGCAAGCGAGGCCAGCATCGGTCTGCGTCCCGTTGAAATAAAAACCGCCAGCCATCCCACAATCGCCAGCAACACCGGCACAGGATACAGCCACATGCGAAAGGGCCAACGTTCAGCTTTCCAGCGCCGGTGCAGCAACATCAATCCCACCGCCTGACCGACAAATTGGATGAGGCAGCGCATGGCCAGGATGGCGCGAATCACCGAGAAAAGATCGAAGAACAAGCAGACCACCATCGAAGTCGCGCCCAAAGCCAGCAGCGCCACGTGTGGGAATCGCTTCGTGGGATGCACCTTCGCAAACACCGAGAAAAAATTCCCGTCCAGCGCCGCCGCGTACGGCACCCGCGAATACCCGAGCGTCGCCGAGAACACTGACCCGAACGCCAGGACCAGAATCAGCGCCGTCGCCAGCGTCGCCCAGTTCATTCCAAACGTCCGCTCCACGAACAAGCTCACCACGAAAGTCGAACGTGCCGCCTCCTGCCACGGCACCACGCTCAAAATGCTCGTCTGCATCAGAAAATACAAAATCGCGATTCCAAAAATCGAAATGAATATCGCTCGCGGAATATTCTTGCCAGGCTCCTTCATCTCGCCGCCCAGATTACAGACGTTGTAGTAGCCCAAATAGCTGTACACCGTCTGCACCGATGCGTGCCCCAGCCCCGCGAAGAATAGCCACGAAAAACTCCACGCTCCGGGCGGAAAGCTAAATAAATTGCTCGCGTTAAAATGCGTGGCCCCGCCATAAATCAACCACAAAATCGTCCCCAGCACGATTGCCCATAGCACCGTGGAAATTTTCCCGATCGCCGTGATCCGCCGGTACAACAGGCCCACCGCGATCGCGATCATCAGGAGCGCGATCACCTTGGCGTAGTTCAGCACGACCCATCTGGTGTAATCCGTATCCCTCGCCAGCCATGCCGTAACTCCGGGAGTTTTCTTCATCAGATAAATCGAGTAATCCGCGAATCCCAGCGCGCCCGAAGAAATGCTCAGCGGCGCTTGAAAAAGTGTCTGCCAGATAAACAGGAACGACATCAGCCTGCCCAGCCGATTCGCTCCATAGGCTTCCCGCAGAAAGACGTAACTTCCCCCCGCCTGCGGCATCGCCGCGCCCAATTCAGCCCACACGCAACCGTCCAGCGCCGCCAGCACAGCGCCCGCCACCCACGCCAGAATGCACTGCGGCCCGCCCATCGCGCGCACGATGAACGGAATCACAATGAACGGTCCGATCCCCACCATAAACGTCATGTTCAACGACGTCGCTTCGATCAGCCCCAACCCGCGCTCGAGTTTTTCCGGTTCACTCATGCCGCAATACCAAAAAGCCCTTCATCTGCCGATGTTTTCCGCAGAAACAGGAAAGTCAGCATAACAAGAATGCGCACGCAGCACCCCGAAAACTGCGCCGCTCTGCGCTATGATCATGCGGTTGACTTTGTAGCGCCGGCGTCCCGCCGGCTCTTTTGTCTTTGCTGTTGATGTCGCTCGGATGGCGCACAAGACCTAATTTCACGCCCATGCCAGACGCCCGCACAACTCTCGGCCTCGCGCTCACCGCTGCCACCGTCGCATTACTGTTCCTCGGATATTTCCGCGCCCGCCGCCTCCGCGCCTTCCCCGCGCACGGCTGGCTCGGATGGCTCGCTCTGCTCTCCGCCGAAGCGCTACTGTTCGCACGCATCGCGCCAGTCACCACCTATTTCACGCCGATCGCCTGGAGTTCCTACATCCTCGTCGCCGATGCTGCTGTCCTCGCCCTCACCAATCGCTCGCGCCTCAACGACGCGCCCATCGTCGTCGCACGCCTCGCATTACTCTCCATCCCTCTGTGGCTGATTTTCGAAGCCTACAATCTCAGGCTGCAAAATTGGACCTACGTCGGCGTGCCCAGCGCTTGGCCCGCCGCGCTCTTAGGCTATGGCTGGTCGTTTGCAACGATCACGCCTGCCGTGTTCGAGACCGCCGACTTGGTTCAGGCCATGCTCCCCGCGTCGCCGGCTGGCCCTGCGCTCGAGCCCGCGCAGGATTCTGCACGGAAAATTTCGCGCCCCGCCGAAACCGTGCTGATGATTTCCGGCGCGGCCTGCCTGATCGTTCCGCTACTCGTGCCCCAGCACCAAGCCTCGTTTCTTTTCGCGCTCGTCTGGAGCGGCTTTGCCTTGCTCCTCGATCCCCTCAATCATCGTCTCGGACTTCCATCGTTTCTCGGCGATCTCGCCGAAGACATGCGCCGCCGCCTCTATGGATTCCTGCTGGCCGGATGGGTCTGTGGCTGGCTGTGGGAATTCTGGAATTATTGGGCAAACGCAAAATGGCTGTACATCTTCCCCATGTTTCAGCGCTGGAAGATTTTCGAGATGCCCGCTCCCGGCTTTTTCGGCTTCCTGCCTTTTGCGCTAGACTGCTTCGCGATGTACGTCACCGCCGCTTGGCTGCTCGGCTGGGTAAAAAGAGTAAAGTGAATAACGTGCGCCGCCGAATTTCTCCCATCGATCTCGCCTTAGCCGCCTTCCTCGTGGCATTCGTCGCGCTGCTCGTTGCAGCGCCCGCGTCGGCAGGCGAGATCAAGCTCCCGCCTGAAGCCGTGCAAGCCATGGAAAAGATGTACAGCGGCGATCCGGACGGAGCCATCGCCATACTGCACAATCTCGAACAGTCCGGACCGGAAAATCCGCTCCCTTTCCTGCTCGAAGGCGAAGCGCGCTGGTGGAAGATTTATTGCGCCAACTTGGAAATCAAATACGGAATGATCGATGCGTGGAGGCGCGGAAAAAAACCGGAAGACGAGCCGTTCCTCTTACTGGCGGACAAAGTGATTGATCTGGCGCACGCAAGAATTTCTAATTCCGACACGGCAGAAATGCATTTCTACGCTGGAATGGGCTTTGCGCTGAAGGTGCGCCTGGAAGTCTTGCGTGGCGAAAATCGCGCGGTGGCACATGCCGGAGTCGCCGCGCGTTCCGAGTTTTTGCGCGCGCTCGAACTCGATCCGCAGCTGTCCGACGCCACCGGCGGCCTGGGCCTATACAACTACTACGTCGATTCGCTTTCCACCACCGTGAAAATCCTGCGTTTCTTTATGGGCATCCCCGGCGGCAGCAAGACGGAAGGCATTCGGCAGATGCAAATCGCAATTGACCGCGGCGTGGTGACGCCCGTCGAAATGCGCTTCCATCTCGCACGAAATTTGCGCACCTTTGACTCTCAATACGAACGGGCCATCCTAGTTGCGCAACCTCTGGTCGAGCGTTATCCGGGGAACCCGGTTTTCCAGCTGCTGCTCGGCAACCTGAATGCCGAGATGGGCCGTCCCGTAAAAACCGCGGAATATTTCCAAGCCGCGCTCAAAATCGCGAATCAACCCTCCGCAATGGATTGCTTTTCCGCCTGTCCGTCCTGCCCCACGTGCCCCACCCGCGTCCGCGAAATCGCAAAAGCTTTCCTCGGTTCAGCGCACTAGGAGCAGGCCTTCGGAGCGCCGGCGTCTCGCCGCCTCCTTTGACTCGGTAGTCGATGTCTATTCATTCCCCGCCTTGCGTGGCTCCGTGCGGCTCATCATCAGCGTCGAAATGCATCCCGATGCAAACGCCGCGCCCCACACCGTCGTCGCTCCCCACTTCCCGAGAATGCTCGCGCCGAGCCACGGGCCCACCGCGAACGCGACGTTGAACGACATCGTGTACAGCCCCATATATTCTCCACGCCTCTCCGGGGGCGCGATTTCCGCCGCATACGCCGAGCTGCCGGGCATCAAGATCATTTCGCCAAACGTCCAGATCACCACAGCCGCAAACACACCCGCAGTTTTCCCGAACGGCGCAATCCCCACCAGAGCGTACGATCCAAATCCGACCGCGTACAAGAAAGCGCCCAGCATTAGCGTCCTCCGGTGCGTCCAGTGCGCCATGGCCGTGTTCAACGGAACTTCCAGCGCCACGATCAGCAAAGTGTTCACCGTGAAAATCGTTCCGAACACGGATTCCGGAAATTGCAAATACCGCACCAGGAACAGCGGCAGAGTGGAAGTAAGTTGAAAAAACACCAGCTGCACCGGAATCATCGCTGCCAGAAAATAAAGCATGCGCGGATTTCGGAACGCGCGCAGATCCATCGCGGGATGGAGCGCGGCCAGCGGCGTAACAGTGTCCGCTTCGATTTCGCGTCCCAGGTCCGCCGCGTCTGCCCACTCCGGCTCGTGAGTTTTTCCTCGTCCGAATTTGCGCATGGGCGCGAGCGCCAGCACCGCTCCGGCCAGAATCGAAGTCGCGCCATCCACCAGAAACAGCCAGCGAAACGAATAAACCGCCAGAATCCCGCCGATCGCCGGCCCCACGCTCATCCCCAGATTTGCAGCAAGGCGGCTGAGCGCGAATGCCGATTTCCGCTGCGCCGGCGCCACCAAATCCGAAACCATCGAAAGGCTCGCCGGCCGCACCGATTCATTCAGCACCGCGAACCCAAACGTCATCACCAGAATCGCGCCGTAACTCTTCGCCAGCGGAAACAAGAGCAGCAAAAACCCCGTGAGGAACAGCGAAGCTTTCATAATCGGCAGCGGCCCCACGCGGTCGGACAAAATCCCCGCCAGCGGCACGGCCACCAGAGCCGCGAAGCCGTACACCATCAACGCCAGCGCCGCCCGCGGCGGCGTCACACCCAATGTGTGCGTCACGTACAGGACCAGAAACGCCAGCACCATCGTTCCGGAGCGATTTACCAGCGTCGCCGCCGAAAGTATCCACATCTCTCGTGGCAGATTTTTCAGTCCGCGCCAGGGGTTCATAGGTGGGTAGCGCCGGCGTCTCGCCGGCGGTTTTCATTGAAGTATTCAGAACGAAAGCCAGCCCGGTCAGCGCGGCCGCGCCAGCTCTTGATTGGTTCGCTTATGAATGTGCCGCTTCTTCCTGTTCGAATGCGTGATACGAAGACCGTACCAGAGGTCCCGCTTCCACGTGTTTGAATCCCATCGTCTCGCCCAGCCGCTTGAACTCCGCGAATTCGTCGGGATGCACGTAACGCTCGATCGGCAGATGCTCGTGCGTCGGCTGCATGTACTGGCCAAGCGTCAAAATGTGCGTGCCCTGCGCCGCGATATCTTCCATGGTCGCCAGCACTTCTTCGCGCGTTTCGCCCAGGCCCAGCATCATTCCGGTTTTTGTGGGCAATCCCGGAATCATTTCTCCCGCGCGCCGCAATAATTCCAGTGATCGCTCGTACACCGCGCCCTTGCGCACTTGGCGATAAAGCCGCGGCACAGTTTCCATGTTGTGATTCAGCACGTCGGGTTTCGCCGCCATCACGGTTCCCAGCGCCGTCCAATCGCCGCGAAAATCGGGGATCAGCACTTCTACTTTGCAGCCCGGCACGCGCGCGCGAATCTCGGTGATCGTGCGCGCAAAAATCGCCGCGCCGCCATCCGGCTGGTCGTCGCGATTCACCGAAGTCACCACCGCGTACCGCAATCCCATCCGCGCCACTGCCTCCGCCACGCGCTCCGGTTCGTCTTCCGCCGGAGGACCCAAAGGCTTACCGCTCGGCACCGCGCAGAAACCGCAAGCCCGCGTGCAAATGTCGCCCAAAATCATGAATGTGGCCGTGCCGTGCTCCCAGCACTCGCCCATGTTGGGGCAACGCGCGCTCTCGCACACCGTGTGCAGCTCCAGCGTGCGCATCGTGCGTTTTAACTCCTGATATTTTGGCCCGCCGAAAAATCGCACGCGCAACCAAGACGGCCTGGGATGCGCCGCGGGCGGCGGAGTGGAATTCGGAAGAATCGTAAAGGGCGCGGCCATGTGCGTTCGGGTGAAAAGCTATTGTACGCGGAACGCCCCAAGCGAAACAACCGCGCCCTGACCTCTTAAAAGGCCATGATGCTGTAAGCCCGTCAGCCGATATGCGAGACAGACAAGATAGGTCTTGGGTTCGATACGCGGCGTAAGATTCGCATTCGCCGCACCGGTCCGAGCAACTGATTCCGCAGGACTTAATCGGCCGGAGAATGCTTCGATTCCACAGGCCAAGGCTGCGAGCCCGGCCCTTCCTGCGAGCGAAACTACTGCTGTCTTTCCGCCTGTGCCTCACAGCAGGATCACGTGTCCCTACCTGGAACAGTGCCGTCGAGGCAAGGACATCAATCCGCGCAGTCAAACGGGAATGTCCCATCAGCTGCATTCACGCTCCTGGCCCAGGAAATCACGTTCCCTCCTGGCCAAAGCACCGCCGATGTTTTCTCCACCTCAATTTTCCCTCCAGCCGCGACGCCGGCAGGCGCGAATAGCGCCTCTGGCGTTGCCACAATTTCCGCGTCGGATTCTGGATCCGCAAACTTGATTGCGACGTCCGGCGCGCAAATCGTGAACGGAGGTCAATCCCCTGTCGCAACAGCCGCCGAGAACGCGGCCGCGACTGCTTCCCCGACCCGCGTCGCGAGCGCGGCTCCTGCCGAGCAGACTCTTCAGCAGCTTGACCAAGAGCTGCAGCAACTCGGCATGGATCCGCAAGGTCTTAGCCTGATAAGCCGCGGGGGAATGCTGAACTGGATCAACGATCCAGCGGCGCTTCGACTAATTGTGCAGCACGTACGATCCGAGCCGAATCCACAGCCCCAAGCCGCTGTGATCGCCGCTGCCAAACCGGAGCAAAACACGGCGTCCAGCAGTTCGCAACACGCCGCCAGCGCGAACACGAATGTTGTTCATCAAAATCCCGCGACAGGGCAGCAGACTGCGGTCGCGGCAATGCAATTCCAAGAGTTGGAAGAATCCATCGCACCAAGAGGCATTCAGCAAGCTCTGCCTGCCGCCAACCCAAGCGGCACAGCGCCGCAGCAGGTTCAACTCCACAGCGTCTCCGCTTGGCCTTCGGTTTTCCTTGTAGTCTTGTTCAAGCTAAACCACGCGCGAACCTGCCGTTATGTTGTACTCTTACCACACAATTAGAAACGTATCGGTCTTGATTGGTTTAAGCTATTGATTGTAAAGGGTTATAATTGAAGCTGAGGGGCCACCGAAGTGCATAGAACGACCCGGCCCAGCTAATGCCTTATCAACTTACAATTCAGCGTCCGGTCGAGACTCACGGCGTCGGACTTCACACCGCCGTGCGCTGCCATTTGCGCCTGGTTCCTGCTCCGGCGGATACCGGTATCGTCTTCCGGCGCGTGGACCTGGACAACTTTGAGATCGAAGCGCACGTGCGCAACGTGGCGCGGGTGAGTTATGCCACCAGCTTGATGAAGCAGGGCGTGCTGCTTTCGACCGTCGAGCACTTGCTCGCGGCGCTATATTCCTGCGGAGTGGATAATGTGTACGTCGAGCTGGACGCGCTGGAACTGCCGATATTGGACGGTTCGTCGAAGCCCTTCATCGAACTCCTCGCGCAAGCCGGAATTCGGAAGCTGCGCCGACAGCGCCGCTACATTCACGTGATCAAACCGCTGGAGTTTTCCGACGGTGACCGCCGCATCGGAATTTATCCCGCCGATGAATTCCGCGTGCACTGCTTTGTGGACTACAAACATCCGAATGTGGGTCCGCAGGAAGTGGAGATGACGGTGGACCGGCAATCTTTCAGCCGCGAGCTGGCGCCGGCGCGCACGTTCGGGTTCATGAAGGATTTTGCGGGTTTGCAGGCGATGGGATTGATTCGCGGCGGCTCGGTGGAAAACGCGATCGTGCTGGACGACGAAGGTATTCTGAATGGCCCGCTGCGTTTTGCGGATGAATTCGGCCGCCACAAAGCGCTGGACCTGATCGGCGATCTGGCGCTGGTGGGACGGCCGCTGAAAGCGCGCATCGTGGCGCACAAGGCTGGTCACGCGCTGCACACCCAGCTGGTCACACGCCTGCTTGCCGACCACACTCTCTGGACCGAAACCACCGCGCCGCACGATTCCTCAGATTCGCGACCTTCCATTACAGACTCGCTCTCTGCAACATCCTAGATTTCGCGAGATTTTCACGCAATGCGAATAATCACAAAATGAATCAGGCGGCGTGTGCGGAAGCCGAGCTTTTCGTACAGATGAATCGCAGAAACGTTCTCCTGGCGCACGTGGAGAATGGGCGTTTCACCGCGCTGGATGATTTTGCGCATCAAAATGGACATCAACTCGCGCGCATATCCGCGGCCTTGAAATTCCGGATGAGTGCAGACCGCGCTGACTTCAGTGTAACCCGGCAGATGCAGCCTTTCACCGGCCATGGCCACCAGGCGCTTGCTTTGACGAATTCCCAGGTATTCACCCAATTCGCGGGTGCGCGTGCCGAACGGGCCGGGCTTGGTCAGTTCGGCGAGGGCGACCATCTCCGGCACATTCGCGCGAGTTAATTTCTCGGCTGGAAAACCATCCTGCGCGAGATTGGGCTTCTCGCAAACCATCTGCACGAGCGGCGATGCATGAACGGTGATCCAACCCGCGGGAATCTGCGGCGGCCGATCCAGGAATAATACCGCGCCCGAGCGTTGCAGAGTTTTCGCGAGCGAGGCGTACGATTCAATGCTTGGTTCGCCCATCCCCGCGAGCAGAGTTACTTCAGGCGGGTAGCGCTTCGCGAGTTCGTCGCCTTCCGCGAAATGCCCGTGCAACGTCGAGAGCGAATTCCAGATCGGATTGTCCAGACGGTGCATTGTCTTCGACGTCTCGAAAGCTTCCTGAGTTTTCATCGCTATTCTTTTAATGCTCGCACAATTTATCCGGCACGTGAATCCCGCGCTATCCGAATGTAGCGGCCAAATTGTCCTGTGAAATTACGGCTACTAGAGTGGCGGACTGTCTGCTGTAGCGGGTTCGCCGTAACGTGAATGCCGAATGACTCCGGTCTGATCAGTGAAGAAACTGCGCAATCCTGTCCTGCCGCGTCGCTGGGGATCCGCGGTCACCGTGTAGCCGGAAGCGCCTCCCGCGGTGCAGCCTTTCGCGGCGGCCTTCGGTGAAATTACCGGCGCAGCGGAGCCGTCCGGGAACTGCGGAGTGTAAGTGAAGATGTATCCGCTCTTGCGACCGGAGGTAAGCACCAAATCGAGAATTGCGGCGCGATTGCAATTCGAGTCACCTGCGGCGCCCGCACCCAACACTTCCAGGCTCGAAGGAAATCCATTTTCAAACTTGGTCGCATAAATCATCGCGGCGGTATTGATGGAGCGAAGCGAGCCGACAGCCGAAGCTTCGTTTGCGGCCGTGCGCGCGCGCAGAAGATTGGGAATGGCGATCGCGGCGACGATCATGATGGGAATGATGACGAGGCCGAGATATCCCAGCACCAGGCCGGTGATGGCGATGCCACGACCACCAATTCGACCCGCCGAATTGCGGATTTCTGAGAGCGAGATGTGGCCGAGAATGATTGCGGCGATGGAGGCGGGCAGGAAAAACGTGAAAATTCCGCAGATCAGGCTGGCGATCGCTTTGCCGCTGGTGTGCGCGTCGCCGGGCAGGGGCGGCGGAGTTGCGAAAGAACTTCCGGGAACGGGCGTAGGACCGGGCGTCGTGCGCGCGGCGGAAGAAACTGGCTGTCCACACTTCGAGCAGAATTGCCCTGAATCGGGATTGGCTGTGCCGCAGTTTCGACAAAACATTATGTGCCTCCAGTTCTGCCTGCGAGGAAATATATCGCTTTGGTTAACGAATGCACGGAATTTGTGGCGCCGACGTGCTGGGTGCAGCGGCAAAAAGTCAAAGGCGAAGAGAGATCCTTCGCTCCGCTCCGGGTGACGGCGCGCAGGAGCCAATGCGCGGAGTTTGTGGGAACGACAGCAGGGGCGGGTCTGAGACCCATCCCTAGGGAAACGCGGAATCCGGGTGAGGCTGTTTTGATTGCCAAACTTGCATAGGGAAGCGACAATAACTCTCGCATGCCTGCCGCTGACACCGTGATTGTGATTCTGGCCGCTGGGAAGGGAACGCGTATGCGTTCCGACCTGGCAAAAGTGTTGCACCGCGCTGGAGGGCGGCCGCTGCTGGAGCACGTGATCCGGGCTTGCCCGCCGGTGAAGGCCGCGCAAGTGCTCGCGGTGGTGGGGCATCAGGCTGAGGAAGTGGGCGCGCTGGCCGAATCGTTGGGCGCGGATACGGTGAAGCAGCAACCGCAGCGCGGTACAGGCCATGCGTTGCAGGTAGCGCGGCGCGCGATGCGCAAGAGCGCGAAGCTGGTGATTGTGGTTCCCGGCGATGCGCCGCTGCTGCGCGCAGAAACTTTGACGTCATTGCTGGACACGCATCGCCGCGGCGAGGCAGCCGCGACGATTCTGAGCGCGGAACTGAACGATCCCACGGATTACGGCCGCGTGGTGCGCGATTCCGAAGGCCGCGTGCAAGCGGTCGTCGAGGAAAAAGCCGCGACGCCGGAGCAGCGCGCCATCCGCGAAGTGAATTCCAGTATTTATTGCTTCACGCTGGAAAAACTGTGGCCGTGCCTGCACGCGTTGCGGCCGGACAATGCGCACCGTGAGTTGTACCTGACCGATGCGATCGCACTGTTGCGGCAGCGCAACGAACGGGTGCTGGCGCAGGTGGCTCCGGACGCGAACGAGATTTTGGGGTGCAATACGCGCGAGAATCTGGCCGATGTGGACCGGATTTTCCGCGCGCGCAAAGCCGCGGAACTGATGGAAGCAGGTGTGACGATTTATCTGCCGGAGACTTCGGTGATTGATCCGGAAGTGAGCGCCGGACCGGACACGGTGATTGATCCGTGCGTGCAACTGCTGGGCAAGACGCGCATCGGCGCGCGCTGCGTGATTCAGACGGGCAGCGTGCTGCGCGATACCCGCGTCGATGACGACGTGATTATCGGCGCGCATTCTGTGTTGGATTCCAGCCGCGTCGGGAACAACGCGCATGTGGGACCGTTTGCGCGGCTGCGTCCTGGGGCGGATATTCGCGCGGGCGCGCACATTGGAAATTTTGTGGAAGTGAAAAATTCCGTGGTGCACGAAGGCGCGAAGGCCGGGCACCTGACTTATCTGGGTGATGCGTCCATCGGGCGGGAAGCGAACATCGGCGCCGGAACGATCACCTGCAACTATGATGGCGTGGCGAAGCATGAGACCGCGATCGGCAATCGCGTTTTCATCGGGAGTGATACGGCGCTGGTGGCGCCGGTGCGGATTGGCGACGGCGCGTACGTCGCGGCGGGGTCTACGATCACGGAAAATGTACCGGCGGACGCGTTGGGCGTGGCGCGGGGACGGCAGACGAACAAGCTGGGTTGGGCGGCGGCGCGACGGCGGGAGATGTCGCGGACCAACCGTGAGACGGAGCGCGACGCAGGGCGCAAGAAAAGGAAGCGCCGGAGCAAAGTTGTGCGTCGAGCGAAAGTGAAAGTGCGCCGGGCCGCGAAAAGAAAACCTGCGAAGCGTTCCCGCCGTTAGAACTCCGTTGGACAAGCAGCATCGGTACTTGAGCGGCTGAAGCCGCTCGCATTTCGCCTCGGCTGACGGCGGGGCTGAAGCCCCGCCCTTCCGTATTCCGCCCTTCCCAACCGTTATGTTCCGAGGCGCGCTTCTCAAGCTAGGCTTGTGCGGGTCGTGACCTTCGGCGCGCCGCCGCTTCCGATCACGCATTGATGCGATGGCGTGTTTTTTGGTTGCGGTTAGAAAATCGTTTCTCATTTGTTTTCATGGGTTTGTGGAATTCCTGAGTCCGTGTGTGTTGCGGTTAGACCTTTTCGGCTGCGCTGACGGCCTGGCTTGGGCGTAGCGGGATCGGCAGTTGCGGCTTTGCGACTGCGCCTCGCGGGCGGCGGAGCGGGACTGGGCGACTGGCGAGACTCCTGAAGGGGCGATTGGTCGGGCGGCTGAGTGGAATCGACTGTGCCGGTTATGAGGTATTGCGTGCGGGGGCTTCGACCCATTCGCCGTGTTCGTTGAGGCGCACGTAGAGGCGTGTGGCGCGAATGATCATGTCGGGGGCCTCGATGGGGCAGCTGTCGGCAGATTCAAGGAGGAGGCTTTCGAGGACGCGAGCGACTTGGCGCTTGCGTCGCTGGAAAAGGCCGGCATAGTGAGCGCGGCGATAGACGGAGGCGCGATCGGGAAGGTTGTAGTCGCGTGCAATCTGGTCGGGGCTGCGCCAGCGGATGGAAATCGCCTTCGATGGCGTCGCGGTCTGGATGGGAACAGCTGCTGCAGCGGTGAGGCGGGCGGAGAAGTCCCTGAGGGCAAGGGACAGCTTCGCTAGTCTGGTCCTCGGCTATTTAGTTTTTAGGGGTGCGCTGCGCGCGCTTGGTTACTTTCTGCTTCTGGTTACTATACATTATACTTGGTTGGGGATTTCAAGGCGTTCGAGAGTAGCCAGATTTGTCTTCGTGGGGATGCCGCACTTACGGGGCTCGCCGGGATTTACCCGGCCGGATAGCCGCAGCGCTCAGGGTGCGCGGTGTTTTCGCGGCGAAACTGTGAGCGACGCTATCGTCAGGCCTATCAGCGGGCTGGAGAAATCCGATTTCGCGCGAGACTGAATAATGCCAACAGGACTAAGCCGGCAAACAAAAGGCTGGTTGTGCCGGGTTCAGGTGTGGTGCTCACTACTGCCGGCGCGTAGGTGTAGACCAGTGAAAAGTCTACCGAGTCTGCTCCCAAAGTGACGGCGGGGGATGTGCTGAAAAGCGAACTAAACGAGACCACGGGTAGACTTTCTGCAAGCGCCAGGTCGGCAGGGTTTGTATCGACAACAAGCGCCGTGTGGAGACTGCACGCAGTAGTCTCTGCTGGCACTACGTCACAGGGAGCGCTTGACGGCGCGGCGAACGGGTCCTCGAGCGTTATGGTGAGGGTATAGGGAAACGTTTGCGGCACTGTGATGGTGCTGGTGCCTTCCAACTGGTAGGTGAGGGACTGCAGAGTACCCAGCGCAGGGTTGAACGGCACGAAATTGACCAGGATACCTGACGCATCATCCGATGTCTGAGTGAAAGTCTGCGAGAACGAATCGGCGCGCGCGGCAACTGGGGTGAAGAGCACGGCCAATACCAGCGCAGCTGTGGCGTATGACGCGATCCGCGGCTTTTGTGGCATAAAACCCTCCAGCGCTTTCCACATGTTTGGAATTCTCCTTCGAACACTCATTGACTGGAGGGCGGCGCTGCAAGTCGTGCGCAACCGCGCGGCAGATGGGCTGATTCTATCCTTCGGTGATGGTGAGTCAAGTTTAATGTGGAGTACTTGGGGTACTGAAGCTTGGACTTGTGATGTGGGTGACTGGGCGGCGTGCCGGCGGCTGGGGCGGGATATTGTGCTTGACTGGGGTCGGCGGTTGGAGTTTTGTAGGGGCGACGGCGGCGGAAACGGTTGGAGAGTTGCGTGCAGATGGAATTTGCCGCTGCTAGCGGAGGATATGGCGATGACGACTCGGGCTGGCGCGGGGATTGGAACACATCCTGTGCATAAGGCGATGGCTAGCCATACGCATCCTGGAGATTTGCCTTGGGTGCCGTGGGCGCCGGGACATTTTATCAAGTTGATCAAGCTGAATCCGGTGACCGGGCAGATCATACTTTTTATCCGGTCGGTGCCGGGAGCGGCGCTGCAGATGCATTTTCATCCGGGGACCGTGGTGGTGTACACAGTGCAGGGGGCGTGGACTTACGACGAGGGATGGGTATCGGAGACGGGAGATGTGGTGTTCGAGGTGGCGGGGTCCACGCATTCGCCGCGGATGGTGGGGAAGGAAGATACGATTGTGTTTGCGGTGATCGAGGGGGCGCTGGATTTTGTGGATGAGAAGGGGCAGACCATTGCTACGGAGAATTGGCAGACATTTTTGACGAGGTACCGGGATTATTGTGAGGAGCACGGCTTGGTGGCGGCGGAGATTACGAAATTTTAGCGGGGCGATTCACCGCAGAGAGCGCAGAGAAAGGCAAAAGATTTGACAGAGAGTGCACAGAGAAAACCGCAGAGATCCTTCGCGGCGCTCACGATGACGGTGCGCGTTAGCTGGCGCGAGCGGACTATATAAAGTCGAGCGCAAAGGCGCCCAGCTAAAGCTGGCCGCTGCAGAGTCAAGGGCACAGTCAACTACGCCCGCCTAAAAGGCAGGCGGCCGCTACAAATTCAACGGCAACTGCAACAGCTACAGAGACTGCGACCGAGCCGGCGGCACGCCGGCGCTACGCTTCGATCCCGCGCAGCGGGATCTCAGGATGAATCGCGCTGCAGGGCGATTCACAAAGTCAACGGCGAGAGCACAGCCAACAGTGTAGCTGTGCCGCGAAAACGCGGCTGCGGCGTGTCGCGAGTGCATGCTAAAATGAGTGGAGGCGAGGCGCAGCAATGAAATTTGGCGTGGTGCAATTTCCTGGGTCGAATTGCGATGCGGACGCTTTCCATGCGGTAAGCGCGATCGTGCGGCAGCCGGTCGAGTTCATCTGGCACCAATCGGAGAATCTGGCTGGTTGCGACGTGGTGATTCTGCCGGGCGGATTTGCGTTTGGGGATTATTTGCGGACTGGGGCGATCGCGCGATTTTCGCCGGTGATGAAGGCGGTGGAGCGGTTTGCGCGCGGCGGCGGATTGGTGCTGGGGATTTGCAACGGATTTCAGATTTTGCTGGAAGCTGGGTTGCTTCCTGGCGCGATGATGCGCAATCAGGGGCTGCGTTTTCTTTGCCGACAGGTGCACATACGCGTGGAAGCGACGGACACCCCCTTTACCAGCGCGGCTACGCGCGGACAAGCGCTGGAAATACCAATCGCGCACATGGAAGGAAATTATTTTTGCGAGGCTGCGGAGCTGGCGGAGCTGGAGCGTAACAACCAAATTATTTTCCACTATGTGCGGTCGGATGGCGGCGATGCTGATGCGGGTGATCGCGAAGCAAATCCTAACGGGTCGTTGCACGCGATTGCGGGGATCTGCAACCGCGAACGCAATGTGCTGGGATTGATGCCGCATCCGGAACGGGCGGTGGAGTTGGGGCTGGGATCGGCGGATGGGCTGGTGATTTTCCGGTCGCTGGTGGCTAGCTTGGCGGCTGCGGAGAGCGCGAGGCAGCGTGCGTCTGGAGTGAGGGCGGCGGTGCCGGCGTAGAGGGTTGTGTAACGATCCCACGAGCGTAGCGTCCTCGGTTGGGCGCAAGCGATTCAAAAGCTCACGGGAAATGCACCGCGAAAGGAATGGCGCTATCGCGCCATATTTACCCAGCCCTTCCGGGCTGGGCTAAGTTTTGCCGCGCCTACGGTGCTGGTTGGTTGCGCCGGGCGCAACGTACAGCAAATGCTGACGCAAGTTGCAACGTTCCGGCGACAGGGCGCGATTGGAAGTTTTCTGCACAAAATGATTGATACAGAAATTAAGGTTACCCCGCAGATTGCGGCCGAGCACGGCCTGTCCCCTGAAGAATACGCGCGCACGCAGAAAATTTTGGGCCGCGATCCCTCGTTTACGGAGCTGGGAATATTCAGCGTGATGTGGAGCGAGCACTGCTCGTATAAATCGTCGCGCGTGCATTTGAAGCGGCTGCCGACGCGCGGGACGCACGTGGTGCAGGGGCCGGGGGAAAACGCCGGTGTGGTGGATATCGGCGACGGGATGGTGGCGGTTTTCAAAATTGAATCGCACAACCATCCGAGTTTTGTAGAGCCGTTTCAGGGTGCGGCTACCGGAGTGGGCGGGATTTTGCGGGATATTTTCACGATGGGGGCGCGGCCGATTGCGGTGATGGATTCGTTGCGGTTCGGGCCGATTACAGCGGGGATGGACGACAAAAGCAGATCCCTCTCTGCGTCCCGCGCCCGCCACAGTGCGGCGGGAAAAGAGAAAACGCGGGAGTCCGTTCGCGATGACGGTGCTCCTGCCAGCGGCCCCGAAATCGGCACGGGAGTTGCGGCGGAGGAGATTGCGCGGAACCGGCATATTTTGGATGGGGTGATTCGCGGGATTGGATTTTATGGGAATTGTTTTGGCGTGCCGACGGTGGGCGGCGAAGTGGCGTTTGAGGCGTGCTATTCGAGTAATCCTTTGGTGAACGCGTTGGCGCTGGGGATTTGCCGGCGCGAGGAATTATTTTTTGCTAAGGCGCGCGGGGCTGGGAATCCGGTGATTTACGTGGGGGCGAAGACGGGGCGCGACGGAATTCATGGGGCTTCGCTGCTGGCGTCGGCGGAATTCAGCGAGGAATCGCAGCAGAAACGGCCGAACGTGCAGATGGGTGACCCGTTCATGGAAAAACTGTTGCTGGAAGCTTGCCTGGAAGCGATGCAGACGGGCGCGGTGGTGGCGATTCAGGACATGGGCGCGGCGGGATTGACGAGTTCGAGTTCGGAGATGGCGTCACGCGGAGGGCTGGGGATTGAAATTGACCTGGCGCGCGTGCCGCAGCGCGAGACGGGGATGACGCCGTACGAAATCATGTTGAGCGAATCGCAGGAGCGCATGTTGCTGGTGGCCGAGCGCGGGCGCGAGCGCGAAGTTTTTGAGGTGTTCCACAAATGGGGATTGGACGCTGTGGAGATTGGGCGCGTGACGGAAGATGGGATTTTGCGCGTGTTGAATCATGGGGAAGTGGCGGCTGCAATTCCTGCGCATGCGATCGCGGAGGAGGGGCCGCGCTACGAGCGGCCGATTGCTCGGCCTGATACTGCGTCTGAGGCCGGCACGAGTGCGGGTGCTGTTGCGGCGGCGCGCGTGCCATTGGCCGCTGTGGGCGCGGATTTGAGTGCGAATTTTCGGCGCTTGCTGGCTTCGCCGACGATTGCTTCGAAGCATTGGATTACGGAGCAGTACGATTCGATGGTGCAGACGAATACGACGTTTGGTCCGGGGGCGGGGGATGCGGCGGTGTTGCGGCTGAAAGAATCAAAACGCGCTCTGGCGCTGGCGACCGATGGTAACGGGCGCTGGGGATTTTTGGCGCCGCGATTGGGCGCGATGCATGCGGTGGCGGAGGCAGCGCGGAATGTGGCTTGCAGCGGGGCGCGTCCGATCGCGGCGACGAACTGCTTGAATTTTGGGAACCCGGAAAAGCCGGAGGTGATGTGGCAGTTCAGCGAGGCGATTGACGGGATTGCTGCGGCTTGCCGGGTTCTCGAGACACCGATCACTGGCGGGAACGTTAGTTTTTATAATGAGACATTGGGGAAGGCGATTTATCCGACGCCGGTGCTGGGCGTGCTGGGGTTGATGGAGGATGCGGAGTGCGCTTTGGGTGCGGGATT
>Ga0210405_10000199_pt1 | contig 86381 bp, 61 predicted proteins | sample IncBWH11MmetaG_FD_155492 | JGI IMG/M metagenome (GOLD analysis project Ga0210405, IMG submission 155492) | Forest soil microbial communities from Barre Woods Harvard Forest LTER site, Petersham, Massachusetts, United States - Inc-BW-H-11-M | ecosystem: Environmental > Terrestrial > Soil >... | reverse complement strand
AATGCGAGCGTTGCCATTCTCGCTCAAGATCACGTTGCCCCCACCGGTCAGCATCGTCCCGTCCGCGATGCGCAAGTCGGCATTGTTCGCGCCCGCGTTAACTAAGATTGTGCCACTGTTGGTAATCGTCCCACTCAGATTTGTCGTGGTGTTGTTGTCCAATTGGATGGTGCCCGCTCCGGAAAAATGTGTCCCATTAGTGAAAGTCCAATTGCTGGCAAACTCCACGGTCGCGCCGGCGGCTGCCGAGAATGTACCGGCACTCGTCCCGCCGACAGAAAAGAGCAGCGTGCCGTTTTCCGACGACACAGTGCCAGAGTTATTGAGAGGAATGTTAAAGTTGTCGGTTCCAGTCCCAGTGGTCTTAGACAGCGTGCCCGAGTTGTTAAAGGTCGCTGAGCCGCTGAAGACGTTGCTGCCATCAAAGCTAACATTGTAGGTCCCACTGTTACTGATGGTGGTGCCGTTGACGGTCATTAACGCGGATTGGTTACTTGTGCCGGCAGTAAAAAGATTGCCACCCTGAATTGTGCCGCCACTGAATTGTAATCCCGCGTTCAAGGTCAGCGGATTAGTCAGCTGCAGCGTTCCGCCACTCATTTGGAACTGTTGGATGGTGACGCCGGAGACAATGTCCTGAGTGAGCGTTCCGGCCGATTGTACCGCATTATAAAGGTTACCGCCGGAATTGTTAGGCACAGTGTTCGGGTTCCAACTCGTCGGATCGCTCCAGTTTCCGGCGGGCGCGCCCAAATACGTAATGGTAGTGACGGACGGCCCGCCACCGCTACCGAACGGCGGCGCACTTGACAAAGGTTGTGTGGTGGCCCCGTTGCCGGCAAAAGTCCCCGTCGTGCTGCCGTTGCCACCAAACCCGGTATAATTCGCGATGTTGGTAAAGACTGACGCTGGATCGGTGCTTCCTCCGATGGTTACGACGACACCATTAAAGATTGTCACCTTGTTTGCAGCGATGACCACCGCCGAACTCTGATTGCTTAACGTCACGTTGGAGATGAAGTCGATCGACCCGTTGCTGCCGGGCGCATAAAGTTGAAGCAAGGTATTCGCAGAGATGCTGCCGCCGCCGATTGTGAGCGTGCCGTTAGTGCCGAACACGCCGACCTTGACGATGTCGGCGCGGACAGTGGCATTGCTGAACGTGATAGCTCCATCTCCGGCAATGGTGCTAAGGAACGTCCCACCAACATTATAGCTACCGCCATTGAAATCGATCGCCGCGGATGCCGCCCCGCTGCCGAGAATCTGGACAGTCGCATCGTTGGCAACAGTCATCGTTACGGGGTTGCTCAACCCAATGTTCACATCGCCAGCGCCGGTGATGTTCAACGTGCCACTCGTTAGGGTGGCGCCATCGATCGTGATTACCGGCGTCGGACCAACCGGATCATTTTGATCCATCGTGATCGTGCCGCGATCGGCTTCGATCGTTCCGTTAACGATAATGTCCGCGCCCTTCGTCGATAACGTGATCGAACCGCCCGGGCCGGGTGCGTTCGCGTTGACCAAGGAGAGTAATTGTCCATTTGCGCCAACGGTAATTCCCGTGCCAGTAGTCAAATTGCTTTGCAAATCAATCGTGCCGCCGCTGGCGCTTTGCCGCGGAGCCGCAGAATCATCAGATGACACTTGAATAGTGTCGTTCACCGTCACCATGCCTCCCGTCGAGAGTAGAGTGACCGACCCGCCTGCTCCGCTGTAGACCCCGGCAGCAGTGTTCAATCCAGTCGTTGCGGTAATGTCCGCACCATGATTGGCCGTAATGTCGCCGGTCGTGTTAACGATGAAAGTGCCGCCATCACCGCCGTTAGTTGGGCCGCCTCCGCTGAAACTTCCGGCGTCCGCGCCGTTGAAATTCGTGTTCCCTATCCCAGTCGCCGAATCGAAAGTAAGAGTAGTGGCGTTGATTGTAAGCAAGCCGCCGGATGAGTGGCCGTCGATCCCGTTGAATTGATTACCGCTGTAATCGATCCCAACCGGTGAAATGATGGAGTTGATATTAAACGTCTCCTGCACCGTTGCGCCGCCAGGCGAAACAACAAAGGCCGTGATGCCATTCGACCCAACTGTGAGAACGCCATTGGGCGCATTGATGTTCTCCACGTCGACACCGTTTGCGGTGATGTTGCCGCCGGCTGCAACTGTCCCGAATGCCCCGAGCTGGCCAGTCACATCAATTGTCGATCCAGCCGTCATATTGCTTACGAGAGCGTTACCTCCGATGGAAATGAAAGTGCCCGCCATCAGCGTACTGATTCTGACGTTGCTCGCGGCCGTAAAGGAACCGGTGGCGGTCGCCGTGTTGCTCAGCGTATTATTAACAACGTCGAGGCCATGAACACTGATGTCGCCGCCCGAAGTCAGCGTCAGATCGCCGGCAATGAAATCAATGTTCGGCGCATTGATCCCGCCGCTTCCGGCAGTGAACGTCACACTGCTCGAATTGGAAAAATCAAGTGTCGTTGGCGTCGAACTTGTGAGATTGATTGTAGTCGCAGTCGCGGTCAGTGTGTCCCAGCCGAAAGGTTGACCGCCGCCCGTAACGGCGACGTTCAAAGTATTGGCTGCATTCAAAACAAAGGAGCCACTGTTATCGGGCGGATTAGGGAACTTGCTTCCGTCGATGTTAATGTTGGAAAGCGATTCAATATCGACGTTGGTCGCGGTGATCACCCCCGATCCTGCGAGAAAATCTCCGCCGGAAAGGGACGAGAACTGGTCTGTCACAGTTATGTTCCCATTTACCTGTACCGTCCCTCCGGAGTACAAATCCACGACGCTGCCGCCTGAAATAGGGCTCGCCAGCGTCAAATTGGAACTTGAGCCCCGGGCATAAAAGCTGAGGTGGTCGATCCCGGAAAATGAAATCTGCGATCCAAGATTGATCGAGCCATCTTGCGTAATGAAATCAAGGCGCGGGATGCCAGTGAACGTCAACGTTCCTCCGGGACCTCCGGAAGTGATGGTGCCGACTGCTACCAGCGCAAGATGGGTCGCGCCGCCAGATGGGACGATGATTGTTGGATTACCGGTTAGCTCAAGGTCCGAGAATTTGAAGACCGCAACCGGTAGATTATTCTGCAACCCGCTGAACACCATTTGATCGAACGACGTCGGCGCTTCGCCGAACAGATATTCCGACGGCGTGCCATCCAGTGCGGTGCCGCGATAAAGCTTTCCAAAATCGGTCACGCCGTTGGTGGTACCGTTGGTGGTAATCGATGGGTCAGTTTGAATCTGCGTTCTGGAACTGATCAAGTACGGATCCGGTGACGTGATTGTTGATGGCGGTCCGAATTCGCTCGGCGTCGCGAAGGGTGTTGGCGGAGGCGGAGGGCTTGCGCCCGGGTTCGACACGATGTTTTGAGAGATTATATCGACAATGTCTTTTGTTGGAGGCGGACTTGCGCCGGGGCTTGATTGCGTCGTCTGCTGATCGATGACCTGCAAAATCAGCGGCAAGTTCGCCAGGTCAGGAAAATCGACGATCAGGGCCGAGGTTTCGACAACATTTTTTACATCAAACTTTTCTGGTTGAGTTATGTGCCCGTCTGCCGTCAGCATTACCATTTCACCGCCGTGGAGCGTGACGGCTTCGCCCGGATGCCCCGTAGGATAGAAAGTCCCAATGCCTTCCAGGATCAGAAATTTTGTAGGTGGGCCAGTTCCGAAAAGCGCGGTGCCACCTTGCACTGCCGCCGTGGCCACCTGGCTCTTAATCGTTGCAGCCGCGCTTTTCGGTGGGACCTCCAGGAGAACAGATCCGCTGGCGAGATCAAGTTCGCGAGCGTTTCCGTTCATACTGAAAACCGTGTTTGCGCCAAGACGGGTTACCGTCAGATCGGTGAAGGTCAGCTCTGCTCTCGATTCCGTGCCGGTCCGAACGGCCATTCCTGTTCTGACCTCTTCATTTAGAGCGGCGGAACGAGCTGTAGCATTTGATTCAAGCAAGCTTACATCTTGGATTACTTGAGAAAGACGCGCGCTTTGTAATGAAGCGCCATCGGCTGCTAGTAACACGAGCATGCACGCCAAGAGCGCCCGGCTAATGGTTAACAACCGCGGTTTCAATCCGACCCTTGAGTGACTGATGGCTTTGGCTCTCAAGGTCGGGCTTCCTGGGAAGGCGGTGGTGGTATGCGACTGGAAGCGCTTGCGCGCGTGGGTTCGGGCGTCGGCGCGGCACTTACACTTGATGAGTTGACGACTGAAACCAACGAGCTGCCTCGAAAGATTACCAGATTTGTATCGAGCAACCTCCTCTTCGATTTTGCTTTTTGCTGGCGCTCGCTCGCTGCCGTTATCAATCGTTCGTTTGAAAGTGGCAGGAAATTCTGAACCAGTGGGCAAGTTTTTACGAACCGTTCGATATCGAAATTGACCGGATCAGTTAGGGGAGCCGCCGCATTTCCGAAGATCATTTCGCCGGGATGAACCAGAACAGAATCGCCAAGCCTAGCGGGTCGATATAACCGTGTCGTGCCTTCAAGCACGAGGAATTTGAAAACCGTCGGGTGATACTCAAGCAACGCAGTTGCGCGACTAACCACTGCCGACATCGCGCCTGCTTGCACCTTGCCTTTGTTATTGCCCGGAAAATCAAGCAACAGCGCACCGCGCGATAATTCGATGACATTTTTTGACTTCAGTGTTAGCGCCGCGTTCGCGCCCAGACGTGTCACGCCTTGATTGTCGAAGGTGAGCTCGACGCGCGAATCTGCGCCGGTGATTATCTCGTTTTCTTCGCCGACGCGATCGCCAACTGAAGCGGTTCGGGAATTGGCATCCTTCATTAAGAAAGTCGCTTCTTTAATGATAGCGGTAATCTGAGGTCTTTCGGATGCAGCGCTCGCTCCCGTGTTAGGAATTATGATCGGGGCAAAAAGCAACCCCGCTAACGCGTAGTACCCCCCAACTGCTAGATGCCTGGCCACAAAGCGGAACGCCGTTCTGAGGCTTACCGGCCCTTGAGTCAAGTTCTACTTACCGGCGGTAGTGTCCAATTTGCCGTGAGAATTGAAGTAAAAGCGCGGCACCAGTGACTCCTAGTGCCGCGCTAATGGAGAAGCCCAATTGGGATTCTTTCCAGCCTGAGGGAAATCTGTTTAAGCAGCCTCGGTGCCTGTAAAATTAATGCCGGGCAAAGCCCGTGATGACGATCACGAACACGCCCAAGAAGCCTAGGAGATAGTTTGTCACGCTTCTTGTCCCAGCATCTCCAGTGCCGTCAAATTAGGACACTACCTTACCGGCAACCTTGTCGCGCGGCATCGCTTTCAATTCGTCAAAATTCCCTCCGCCATTCCTGGCAAATTGGACGAGCGCGACCGTTTCCTCGCCGCGGACCGAAAGGCCATACGTTTGGGGGCCAGAAGCGACCGTGACCTCAAAGGGCCGATTCTGGTATCATGAAGTAAAGAAAAGATTTTCTAACGCAGGGCCGAGTTGCACTCATTTTTTGTGTAAATTGTTGACTAGGCCTCTTAGTACACTGTTCAGTTTAGGTCATGTCAGCTGCTTCCGTTCGCGCGCTGCTCGTTCGCTCGATCGACTACGCCGGAATGTTTCCGCCGTGCGACCTCGAACTCGAACCCGCGCTCAAGAACCAGGCACAGTATGTTCGCGCGCCCGATTCCTGGATGTTATCGACGTTTGTTTTGCCGGTCACAAAATTCTCAGACGCGGCGGCGTTCGTTTCCCAATTCGACAAGCAGCATCCGCTGCGCATTTCCGCTTTGGGCGCGAAGGCCGAAAATGCAAAGGATTTTCTGTCCGAGCTGAAGAATGCGGCCGAGATAATCCGTTCGTTTCAAAAGCAGCATCTCGATCTTGTCTCCGTCGTTCAGCTTGAAATGCTCGCTCCTCCGGATGTCGATCTTGCAAAACTGAATGAGGCGGCTGGTTTGCTCGCAGATTTGAAGTTGCAAACTTTTTGGGAAACGCCGGCCGAATCGGCAGCGCAAACAATTGCTTTACTGGCGCGCGCGAAACAGCCGGCATTCGGCTACAAACTGCGCACTGGCGGTGTGACAGTGGATGCCTTTCCGAACTCGGTGCAGATCGCGCGGGCAATCCTTGGTTCAACAAAGCATCACGTCCCAATCAAATTCACCGCCGGCCTCCATCATCCGATCCGGCAATTTCGCGATGAAGTGAAAACCGAGATGCACGGGTTTCTCAATGTGCTTGGAGCCGGCGTTCTTTCGGCCGAGCATCATTGGGACGAAGCGCAAACGATTGAGATGCTCGAGGACCAGCGTTCGAGTTCCTTCGAATTTCACGACACCGTCTTTGCCTGGCGTGATTGGGAAATCACTCTTGATCGGATTAAAGCGCGCCGAAAATTCGTCACTTCGTTCGGCAGCTGCAGCTTTGACGAGCCGCGCGAGGATTTGCGCGGGCTGGATCTTCTTTCTTGATGGCCCTCAAATCTTTCATCGACGTTCCGCGCGATTCGGATTTTCCGCTGGAGAATTTGCCGTTCGGCGTTTTCAAGCCGCGCGAAAGCGCAGCGCGGGTCGGCGTCGCGCTTGGCGAGTACGTTGTCGATCTTTCCATTCTGGAAGGAGCGGGACAATTCCCCGATCTACCAAGCCAAGGTTTGTTTTCGCAGGATTCGTTGAATGAATTTCTGGCGCTCGGTCGGCCAGCCTGGCGCAAGGTGCGAGAGATTCTCCAAAAACTTCTGTCGGGTGAGTTGGCGACGTTGCGTGACGACAAGAAATTGCGGGAGCGTGTTTTTCATCGGCAAACCGATGTTGTGATGCAGTTGCCGGCCAGGATCGGTAACTACACCGATTTTTATTCCTCTTATCATCACGCCCACAATGTCGGCACGATGTTGCGCGGGCCCGAGAATGCGCTCATGCCGAATTGGAAATGGTTGCCAGTGGCGTATCACGGCCGCGCCAGTTCCGTCGTGGCGAGTGGAGCGGAAGTGCGGCGTCCACAAGGACAAATCAAACCGCCGGATGCCGCGGCGCCGATTTTTGGCCCGACCAAAAGCTTGGATTACGAACTGGAGATGGCGTTTTTGATTGGCCCCGGCAATCCGTTAGGCGAACCGGTGCCGATCGATCAGGCGCCCGATCACATTTTCGGTTTCGTGTTGATGAACGACTGGAGCGCGCGCGACATTCAAGCATGGGAGTACCAACCGCTCGGTCCGTTTCTGGCCAAAAACTTTTGCACCAGCATTTCGCCGTGGGTTGTGACGTTAGAAGCGCTGGAGCCTTTTCGTAAACCGTTGCCGCGGCAGGATCCCGAACCGTTGTCTTACCTTCGAGCGACAAACGATTTCACGTTCGACATCCAACTCGAAGCGAAATTGCAAACAGCGAAGATGAAATCGCCACACCGAATTACACAAACGAATTTTCAGAATCTTTATTGGAGCGCTTCGCAGCAACTCGCGCATCACACCGTTGGCGGATGCAATCTTCAACCCGGCGATCTGCTCGCAAGCGGGACGATCAGCGGCGAAAACGAAGACTCGCGCGGGTGCATGCTCGAGTTGACCTGGCGGGGGGCAAACCCACTGACGTTGCCGAACGGTGAGACGCGCAAATGGCTCGAAGACGGGGACACTCTCGCCATCAGCGGCTGGTGCGAGGGCGAAGGGTATCGTCTCGGCTTCGGTGAAGTCAGTGGAAAGATTCTGCCGGCGGTCTGATTGTCGATCTTGCTCAATGTCGATCTTATCGCGTCGACTGGCCGTTATTGTTTCGTGGATCGGGCATCCGTTGGTCTTTGTCACGATCAGCGTTGGGATTGTGGTCACGACGCAACTGGCCTCGCGCCTCGCTATTTCTCTTCTCGCGGCAATATTTCTGTCCGTCATCGCGCCGACTGGTCTGCTTCTGTTTTTTGGTGTTCGCTCCGGTCGTTGGGCCGACGCTGATGTCTCCGTCCGTGAAGAACGAAAACGTTTTTACCCGATCGCGATTCCACTTTCCGCTTTCGGCACAATCGTGATGTGGCTGGTGCACGCGCCGCCTTACATTCTTCGCGGCGGCGTGATCACGCTCCTGTTGCTGATATCGGCCGCGATCATAAACCATTGGTCCAAAATTTCGTTGCACACTCTGTTTGCGACTTATTGCACCGTGATTCTCTTTCGGGTGAACCCGCTTTGTGGTTCCGCGGCATTCATTTTGGCCGCACTCGTTTTCTGGTCGCGACTGTTTTTGTCGCGTCACACCACTTCTGAAAACATCAGCGGCGTCGCCATCGGCGCCGATGGCGGAATTGCCACTGCCTGGATATCGATCTAACAATTTCCCATGCAGACGACTGCCTTTCCGAGCCCTTGCGCAAAGATGCATACGTTCTGGCCCGATGAGTGCTGAAAAGACAAGACCATGAACGCCCGAATCCTTCATGTCGATGATGAGCCGGATATTCGGTTGTTGATCTCTGCTTCGCTGCACGAGTTTGGCTATGTCGTGGCGACGGCCGGAACGAGCGGGGAAGCGTTGGAGCTCGCCAAACAATTCAAATTCGACCTCTGCATTTTGGACGTGAGGCTGCCGGACGGCAGCGGGATCGAATTATGTCAAAAGATCCACCTTCTGCAGCCGAAAGTCCCGGTGCTTTATTATTCTGCTTATGCCAGCGACGAGGAACAGGAAGCGGCGCTTTCGGTTTGCGGCGATTCCTATCTCAAGAAACCGGTTTCGGCCGCGAAGCTGGAAGAAACGATCGCCGAATTACTCGAAGCAAAGCGCTAGAGACACACATCGAACACCTTCTCCTGAAGCCGGTAGAATGCCGGCACAAAGTAGAACTTAATGTGTGTCGCGGACTGGACCGGTTTGCCGTTTCGATACGCGGGCAAGCACAACCACTGTTGAACACGCTTGAGCGCTTCCTCTCCGTACGCTTTTTGTCCGGAGGATCGACGCGTTCCAACCGGGCACCTTTAATATGTCCTGCCGCGCGGCTCACCACGCGAACATTTCATGAGACTGGCTGATATCGAAGCGATTGTACAGCTGCTCCGAGAAGTGGAGGGGTTGGGTCGGCAATGTCTCTGGGTGGCGTGGAGAACTTACTGTCCTTGTGCGAACTAACCACCATCTGTCAAAACTTGAACCGGGTTAGCTTGCCAATCGAAAGCGAACCCGCAACCCGGCCGAACGATGTCCGAATTTACGTTGGCGACTCGACTCGCCTTTTCGGGCGGACGAGATGACGGCCACAAAAAACCGTTAGCGGAAATGGTCGCGGAAGTCGCACAATGGGCAGACCAATGTCAACCGGTGCTCCAACCCCTGTTCGATCAGGCGACCTCAGAGTCGGCCCGCGGGACGCCGCGAGCGCGCGAAAGCTGCAGCTCCTATCGGTTGTCATCCCGGCCTGTGATGAGGAGAAATGCATCGCCTCGACTGTTGAACACCTGCACGTGGAGCTACGGCTAAATAATGTTCCCCATGAAATCGTTGTTGTCGACGATGGCAGCATGGATAGAACTTGGGAGATCCTTCAACAGATCCAAAAGCGAATTGAGACGCTGAGACCAATTCATAATCCCGGACCCCATGGATTCGGGAACGCTGTTGTGCTCGGGTTCGACAATTCCAAAGGCGACGCGCTGGTCGTGATGATGGCGGATGAGTCGGACGATTGCCGCGACGTCGTGCGTTACTGGCAAAAGTTGAACGAAGGTTACGACTGCGTTTTCGGCAGCCGGTTCGTCAAAGGCGGAGGCGTGATCGATTACCCTTGGTTGAAATTCTGGATTAATCGCACCGCCAATCTTTTTATTCGTATTTTTTTTCGAATTAGACCGAACGACATCACCAATGCCTTCAAGGCTTATCGCCGCGAAGTCATTGGTGGCTGCCGACCGTTTTTGTCGCAGCATTTTAATTTGACCGTCGAAATCCCACTTAAGGCGATTGTTCGTGGCTACAACTGGACGGTGATCCCGATCACCTGGCGTAATCGCCAAAGTGGAATCGCGAAGCTGAAAATCAAAGAGATGGGCAGTCGCTACCTGTTTATCTGCCTCTATGTTTGGCTTGAAAAATATTTTAGCCGTGGTGATTACCGGAAGCCGTCAAATGAAAGCAACGGATAAACTGTGATTTTATCGGTTGGCTGGTTTGCGGTAATTTTCATAGGTAAATGGGCCTGTAGCTCAGCGGTTAGAGCAGGGGACTCATAATCCCTTGGTCCCTGGTTCGAATCCAGGCGGGCCCACCTTGAATTTTCGATTGCCGCGAATTGCTCGGATTGTTTTACCCTTTGTCGAGATTTTGACCTTGAGCGCGCGTGAGACCCTTCGGAATCGGCAGGCGGACTGCGTTTTAGCCTATGATTTGGACCGGGTAGCTCAAAATGCCGCTAATCTGCTCGTCATTACGATTCCGGACGACGCGGTCGGTTGCGTTCTTGACCGGACGCCGGGACGGGCACCGCCGTATTTGGTTCTTTCGGGCCAGAATCAAGCCGCAAACTTGTTCCGTTTTGCGGATAAATTGTAAAAACTTGGCTTTTCTCTCTTGAACCCGTTGACAATGTGAATAACTCTTACAATAATGATGTGTGTTGAAGAAATTCATCCCGCAGAGAACGGTCTCTCCGATTGCAGAAGGATCGCCGAACTCGGGGGCTGAAGAATCCAACCGATCCGCCTACAGCGACCAACCAAAATCATCAACAAGCGATTACAAAAAGTTTATGGCTGAACATTCCGGTAAAGACGTCCTTTCCAGCGACGTCGAAATTAAAGGCACGATCAAGTTCCAAAAGGAGCTTTTGATCGATGGAAAAGTCGAAGGCGAAATTAATTCCGATGGGGCGTTGACAGTCGGCGAAAACGCAGACATTCGCGCGGAAATAAAAACAAAATCCATCACGATTTACGGCAAGGTGCAGGGGAACATCACCGTGAGCGAGCGTTGCGAATTGAAATCGAAATGCACGCTGCAGGGAGATTTAAAGGCCGCGCGGCTCATTATTGAGGAAGGCGCCACCTTTATCGGAAAGTCGGAAGTTTCCAGCGGGATGAGTGTCAAGGCGGCATCCAGCAGCCGGCCAGAAGTTGTTCGCCACGAAGATTCAGCCAAGCCTGCCTTCGCGGCTCGCGGTTAAAGTTTGACCTTCGCCTACTGAACTAGTGACCAAATCGTCGCCTGCTAAGGCCAGTGTGGAATGTCCGCACTGTGGCTTTAAGCAGATGGAATATGTGGCGGCGAAGTCTACCCTGTGCCGCCAGTGCGGTCGTTCATTTTCACCTTCAGCGCCCAAGCCTGGCCTGAAACTCAAGGACGATTCCGCTCCTGCCGAGGAGCTATCGCTTCATCGCAAGCTCGAAGGCATTTGGAGCCGGCAACGCAATCGCGCCGTCTCTTGCTTCGAATGTAAGCGCAAACACGAAGTCAGCGATCAGGCGACGTCGACCAATTGCCCCGGTTGCAGCGCGCACATCGATCTGCGCGATTACAAAGTCGCCACCAGCTTCAGTCGAACAATTCGCACTCGGGGCGACGTCCATTTAACGAGCAAGGGTGATCTCAGCAGCACCAGCGTGATTTGTAATTCGGCGATAATCGAAGGAAAACTGCGAGGCAATCTCGAGTGCGAGGATTCGATGACCATTAATCTGGTTGGAAAAATTCCCGGTCGAATCGGCGCGCAACACATGACGGTCGAACGGAAATCCGATATTCAATGCTTTCGACGCGTGAAGGTGACGAACATCGACATCAAGGGGCGCATGTCGGGTGAAATCGTCGCCACTGGTTCAGTGACAATTCACAAGACCGGTACGTTGGAGGGCAACGTGACCGCGAAATCAATCGCGATCGAGAAGGGCGGAATGTTTTCCGGGCAACTGGTCATCGGTCAGGCCAATCTCACTCAGGGCGAGTTGTTACCGGAAGCGAAGGCGGCCGAAACGAAGGCCGAGTCAGAGGCGCCGCTGGGTGCAGCTCAGCCCCTTCACGCCACCTAAAGGTTTTCCTCCATGCGAAGACTGCATCCGCGCAGTCCGTACGAAAAACTCGGCGGCTACGTTCATCTTCCGCGTTTGATCGACAAGGCCAAGCTCCATCGCAAGGGATTGCTTGATGGTTACAACTACAAGACGGTCGGGTTCGACAAACACCTCCTCAGCTTTCTCAAACTCGACGGCGATGCTTTCGAAGAGGCGGTTCATCGTTTGGAAAACGATGACGCAATTTTAAGTTGGGTCGAAACGAGCTGCGTAAAACATTCGAGCGACGAGATTGAGCACTGGAATCAGGCGATGATTTCCCGACACCCCGACACCGCTGCGAAAAAAGCCCGGTTCAGTCACTTTCTAAAACAATCGGGCGGTGCGGGGCGCAAAGATATTCGGACTTACTTCGACCTGATCGAATTCGACGAAGGCCGGCTGAAATAAGATCGACATCTTCGCCATCTGCCGCTGAGGCCAGCGGCCTCTACAGCTTCGCGAAAATCTTGTCTGCGTTCTCGAGCGTTTCTTTGCTGCCGATATCGAGCCAACGCCCCTTGATTTCGAAAGTGTTGACCGGTTTGCGGGTGTAGAGCCATTGCAGGAAAAGCCCCGGCTGATCGGGATTATTTCCCGCGGCGAGATAGGTTGTGAACAACGGCAGCACTTCGCGCGAGTAATAATAGAGCGCCACTGCGGCCAGCGTGCTCTTTGGCTTTTGCGGCTTCTCTTCGAAATTCGTGATCACGCCGCGGCCATCGATCGTGACAGTGCCGTATTTTTTCATCGCCTCGAGATTTCCGACATCGTGGACGGCGACGGTGGCTTGCGAATATTTGGCCGCGTTCACAAAGTCGCTCAGCGGTTGTTCGAAAAGATTGTCGCCCGCGATGACGAGCAAGTCGTCGTTGGTCAGATTCTCGCGTGTCAAAACCAGATTGATGTCGCCGATTGCGCCTAACTTATCATCGTCACTCTTTGATCCGTCGTTAATAACGGTGATCTGCATCCCACGATGCCTGTCACGCCGTAGCTTTGCGAAAGCGGGTCGATCCTGGTAAGCATTCGCCCAGTTCTGAAAGTCATTGGCGAATTTGTCGTTCGTCACGATGTAGACGGTCTGAAGCGCCGGAACCGAAGCGAGGTTGTCGAAAAGCCATTCGATGATCGGTTTCCCGCCGACTTCCAGCAACGGCTTAGCCTTCTTCAGCGTGAGCGGATAAAGCCGCGTCGCGTATCCAGCGGCAAGAATGAGCGCGTTCATTTAAATTGCCGGACGATAAGCATTCGGCCTAAGCGCGCCAGCTCATTCAACGCGTGAATTATTTTGCGGCTCCGCCTAAAATAGCCGAACGCAAACGTTTCTGGAGCGCGGCGATGCGATGTGAATCGGTAATCTTACTGCGACTCGCGAGATCTGTGACATAGAATGTATCGATCGCAGCGCCTTTTTGCGTGCTGATACGCGAAAGAACGATATTTGCTCCTTCCTGCCCAAGCGCCGTCAGCAAATCGTAAAGTAAGCCAACGCGATCGGGCGCCTCAATCTGGACCAGCGTGTAAGTGGGATGCGCCCGGTTATCAATTGCGATCCCGGCCGGGAATTCCAGTTCCTGCAGTCGTCGATGTTGAATCTTGTGACGCGCCTCCTCAAGTAACGGCGCAAACTCAAAAGTCTCCACTTCGAGCGCGTGACGCAGCGTGTTTTCGACCTGAACGCGGTCGTGTGCCTCGGTGACGGCTCGCCCTTTCGTATCGCACACGCGGAAAACGGCAAGAACGCTGTGGTCTTCGCGCGGAAAAATGTCGGCGCTCAGGATGTTGAGTGGAACAACCGAAAACGATCCGGCGATTTTGGCCAGAAGGTCATGACGGTCCCATGTGCAAAACGAAGCGATGCTGTGACCGAATTGGGGAAAAACTTCCCAATTCGCGGCGGGCGAAAGCGCGAGATCGTGTTCGGCTGAGGTATTCTCGAACAAAGATCGAAACAAGCGAATATGTTTCACGATCTCGGGGAGGTGGGACGCACGGAAATAATTGTCCGGCATGAATTCGAAATGCGCTTCGATTTCCTCCGCAAAATCGGGCGACAGCTCGGCCGCCACCGCTGCTTCCAGGGATTCGCGTTCAATCTTGATTTGCTCGTGATAGGATTTTTGGTCGGCGAGATACCGCGACGTGGCGTGAAAAAGTTGCCAGACGAGTGATTCCTTCCAATCCGACCAGCTCTGTCCGCTGGTGCCTTGACCGTCGGCCAGCGTCAGCAGCATCAGGGCGTGCAGATTTTTTTGGCTGCGAACGATATTTGCAAACTCAACAATCGTCGCCGGATCATCGAGATTTCGTTGCTGCGCGGTGTTGGAGAGCGAGACGTGATGGTCGACCAGAAGAATGAGTGATTTCCTTTGCTCGGGCGAAAGCTGAAGGCGTTTGGCCACGCTTTGCGCGAAAAGAGCGCTCGCTTCGGAATGCGGTCGGGCGCCGACGGCTCGACCGGTGTCATGCAGAAGTAAAGCGAGGTAAAGAACAAAGGGATCCTCCAGATTTTCGAAAAGATGACGATAAGCAATCAATTTCGGATCGTTTGTTCGAATCAATGCGTCGAGCTTGTCGATGCACAGAAGGGTGTGCTCGTCCGCGGTGTAGCGATGAAAAAATTCATGCTGCACCAAACAGGTCAGCTGGCCGAACTCCGGAATATAACGGCCGAGGTAATCGACCCGGTGCATGAGACGGAGTGTGCGTCCCACGTCGCCTCTGTTGGATAAGATTGCTTTGAAAATTTCGCGAGGTCCCTTGGCGTAGCGATAAGTGCGGGTGACTTCTCCGAGCGCGCGGCTGGTCAGATCCTCCAACTCGGGGCTAAAATCGACATTGTGCTCCTGCGCGAATTGAAACGCTCGCATCATCTCCAACGGATCCGTCTTGAAGAGATCTCGTCGATCGGTGTGAAGCTGGCCATGACGAACAGAGAAAGATCCCAATCTCGTTTCGGTACCGCGGCGCAACGGCAAGAAAGTGAAAAGCGCGCGGGTGCCGCTGGTCGCGTAACCGCTGGCAAACTGCTCGGTGATGCGTTCGGTTACGCGAAAAATATTTCGGGTGTGTTTGTAATAATCGCGCATCAACGCTTCGCTTGCGCGCTGGCCATTCTTTTCCCGATACCGCAACCGCCGTGCGATTTCCTCCTGCAGATTGAGATGGAGAACGTCCGCCGCGCGCTTGGAGAAATAATGTAGGTCGGTCCGCAGTCGCAGGAGAAAATCGTAGGCCATTTCGATTCGGCGCTGGTCCGATTCACTCAACCAATCTCGGCCGACCAGGTGCGTCGTAGTCAGGGCGCCTTCTTTGAAATACGACATCCAGAGTAAATTCTGGTAATCACGGAGACCGCCGCAGCCGTTCTTGAGATTTGGTTCCTGCATGTAAACGCTGTCGCCAAATTTGCGGTGACGCGCATCCTGGTCGCACATTCGCGATTCGACATATTCGCGCTCGGAGCCATCAACGCATTTTGTTCGAAATTGATCGCGAAATTCCTGGGCGAGCGCGCGGTCTCCGGTCAGGAAACGCGATTCGAGCATGGCCGTTTTTGTTAGCATGTCGCGGTTCGCCTGCGCCAACGCCTCTTTCATCGAGCGCGTCGAATGACCTACCTTGAAACCGATGTCCCAAAGCAAATAGAGAATTTGCTCGGCCATCCCTTCCACATACGGAGAAACTTTGCCGGCGCTGTCGCCGTGTAAAAGCATCACATCCACATCGCTAAATGGGTTGAGCTCGCCCCGCCCGTATCCGCCCAAGGCGATCAGCGCCAAAGAAGTCGTCGGTTGGCCGACGGCGCTGGTGGCGGCAGCAAAAACGTGGCGTAAAATTACATCTACCAGTTCGCCGCGCCGAGCGCAGATCTCGCGGCCGCCACCGCCGGCCTGATGTTTCAAACGAAGCCGATGCTCCTCGAGCTTGAGAAATTTTTTATAGGTCGAAAGGACTTCCGTTGGCCGCTGCTTGCCGGCGCCTACAAGCTGATCTTCAGCATGGGCCAGGACTTTCTCCAGATGTCGCGAGGTCGCCATTACTTCGAAAAGTCCAGGCTCCAAGCTCCAATATCCAGGGAAATTTCAATCTCCAACCCCCAAAAGTTCGAGGCACCTTTCTGAACCTTTGGTTATTGGAGTTTCCTTGGAGATTGGGTTTTGGGATTTGGAGCTTTTTTAGAGGTGGATCGCGTAACGCTTGAGCTTGTTGTAGAGCGTTGGCCGTTGAATGCCGAGCAGTTCCGCCGCTTTCTTTTTGTTTCCGTGGCACTGCGCCAACGCCTGCAGGATCGTTACTCGTTCCATGTCATCCAGACTTTGCACGCCTTGCGGGACAACGGTGCGCTCAATCTGTTGCAACGCCGTCGGCAACTGCAATTCGCCTGGCAATTCTTTTACGCTGACAACGTTTTGCCGCGCCAGCACCACCGCGTATTCCATCGCGTTCTGTAATTCGCGCACGTTCCCCGGCCACGAATAATCGAGCAATTTTTGGAACGCTTCCGGCGAAATCTCGGGCTCGGATTTTCCCAGCTGCTGCGCAAACTGTTTTATAAAAAATGTGACCAGCGGCGGGATATCCTGCTTTCGGTCGCGCAACGGCGGCACTTCGATCTGAAAGGTGTTGAGCCGATAATACAAATCCGAGCGTAACCGATTGTCGGCGAGCGCCTGTGGAATTGGCCGGTTGGTCGCTGCGATTACCCGAAAATTCGCCTTCAATGTGCGTGTGCTCCCAAGCGGCCGAAATTCGCGCTCCTGCAGCACACGCAGGAACCGCGTCTGCAAATCCGCTGGCATATCCGAGATCTCATCCAAAAACAGAGTGCTTCCGTCTGCTTCCGCGATCATTCCCGGAAAATCGTTCATCGCTCCGGTGAACGAGCCTTTGACATAACCAAACAGCTCTCCCTCGATCATCGCTTGTGGAAACGCCGCGCAATTGAGTTTCACCATCGGCCGCTCCGATCGACGACTGCGATGATGAATCAAATTCGCGATCACTTCCTTGCCGACGCCGCTTTCGCCCGTGATCAAGACATTGGCTTCCGACGGCGCCATCGCATTGATCAGCTCCTCGATTTCCTGCATCGATTTGCTTTTGAACACAGGCGTCAATCGCGTCTCCGCGATTTCCAGGCGTTTTTCGAGCTCTACCGTTTTCTCGCGAAGCTGTTGCGTTTCGCGAAGAAGCGATTGTTTCTCCAGCGCCTTTTCGACGAGGCTAAGCAGTTCCTCCGGCGCGTAGGGTTTGCTGATAAAATGAAACGCGCCGCGCTTGATCGATTCGATCGCGTTGTTGAGCGTGTCGTGCGCGGTCAGGATGATGACCTGCGTCTCGGGCCGCTCGGTCTTAATCTGCTCAAGCATCTGCAATCCCTCCGCGTCCGGCAGTTGCAGATCGAGCAGAACGAGAGACGGCGCTTTATTTTTCAACGCCTTCAATCCAGCCGCGGCCGTGGCGGCCGTGTCGATCTCGAATCCGTGGCGGCTGAGCAGCGCTTCGAGCGTCAGCAGGATCGGCCGCTCGTCGTCGATAATCAAAATCCGCCGACTCTCTTTCATCGGGCTCAAGATTCTTCGGCAGGGAAAATTGGCAGCGTCAAAGTCGTTATGAGCGTCGATGTTTTCCGATCGTAATCAGCTCGGAAATCGCCACTATGCGCTTCCGCAGTCGAACGCACCTGGTTGAGCCCGAGTCCATAGTGGCCCTGGCCCACGTTTCGCAACGGTTCGCGTCCCCAATTTTCAGTCGATAATTCGAAGCGCGCTTTCGGTTCCCGCAGCTCGAAAACGAAACGATTCTTGTCGACGTAACCTTTCGCGGCGATCGCTTTGATATTGCGCTCGTGTTGAAAAGCGTTGCTGAAAATCTCGAGAAAGGCTTGTTGAATCAGCTGCGGATCGATTTGTAACGTCGCATCTTTTAATTGCACATCCCAGGTCACCTTGGCCGCGTTGTCTGGAAATTCCTTCGCCAGTTTCTGTTTCAAATCCTCGACGAAATCCGCCGCGGAATAGGAAATCAGATTCGGGTTGGCCTGGCTCAGCCCGGCAGTCAGTCGCTGCAGGCCGATTCCGATTTGTGAAATCATCTCGCGCAGCCGCCGAACCTCAGTCTTCATTTCCTCTTCTTCGGCCAGCTCGGCGAGATAAGCCGATTGCAACTCGACCGCGTTCAAATTATTTCGAATGTCGTGACTCAGTTGCCGGACAAACTTGACCATGTGCGGCCACGGTACGCCCGGCGTGTCATTTCCTGGTTGCTGGGAAGAGATCGGCATACTTCAATTCGACAGCGAGCAAAAGCTATTCCGCCAGAGAAAATTTGTCCTCCGACGGCTCTCCGTTCTTCGCAATCTGCACACGCGAATCGTTGCTCGCAAGATGTTGCAGGACGTGAAAAACATCTTCCGGGTCGGCATCGATCGCGCGCGCAATTTCTTCCGCGGTCTTTCCGGTTCCACCCGAAAGCTTTTTGCGAACGTCGTCTTGCAACTGGAGTAATCGCGTCGCCGCCTTCTTTCCGGCTTCCACTCCCGGTTGATGATAGGCGTTGATGTTGACGAGCGAACCATAAAAGCCGACCGCGCGTTCGTAGAGCGCGATCAACGCGCCGATGTTGAATGCGTTCGGTTCCGAAATGCTGACCGTAATCGATTCGCGCTCCTTTTCATAAAGCGCCGCGCGTGTCCCCCGCAAAAATCCGTGCAGATAATCGCCGCTGGTAACATCGCTCTCCACTTCGAAAGCTGCACGATTTCGATCTCTCCCCACTTCAATGAAGGTGAGAAAGAAATTCAGAACGCCGTCGCGGAGTTGCTGCACGTAGGCGTGTTGATCGGTCGACCCTTTGTTTCCGTAAACGGCGATCCCTTGATTTACGACTTTGCCGTCGAGATCCTTCTCTTTGCCTAACGACTCCATAACCAGCTGTTGGAGATAGCGGCTGAAGAGGAGCAATCGATCTTTATAAGGAAGCACTACCATGTCTTTTTCGCCGCGACCGTTGCCGGCGTAAAACCACATCAAAGCGAGCAACATCGCGGCATTTTGGCGAAAATCGTTGGTTCGTGTCCGTTCGTCCATCGCCGCCGCGCCAGCCAGAAAATTATCGATGTCGAAACCTTCCAACGCCATCGGCACCAGTCCAACCGCGCTCATCACCGATGTGCGCCCGCCGACCCAATCCCACATTGGAAAACGCGCAATCCAACCGTTTTTCTCCGCGTGCTTGTCCAGATCGCTGCCGACGCCGGTGATGGCGACCGCGTGTTTCGCGAAATCCAAGCCAGCAGATTTGAATCGCGCTTCCGCTTCCAACATTCCATTGCGTGTTTCTTTTGTTCCGCCGGACTTCGAAATGACGACGACGATTGTCCGGGCGAGTTCGTTGTCGATCTTATCCAGCACCCGATCGAATCCGTCGGGATCGGTGTTATCGAAAAAGTAAATGTCCAACGGGTCCTTCGCTGTCCCGAGCGCGTCGGCGATGAATTGCGGTCCGAGCGCCGAGCCGCCAATCCCAATCGAGAGGACATGTTGAAATTGTTCCCCGCGACCGCCTTTGATCTTCCCAGAGTGGATGTCGGCCGCGAATTGTTTGATCCGTCCGTACGTCTTTTCAATCTCGGCGCGCAGCTCCCCATTGGGCGCGAGCGCGGGCTTGCGCAGCCAGTAATGGCCGACCATTCGTTTTTCGTCGGGATTGGCAATCCCGCCTGCTTCCAAGTCGCGCATCGCGGCAAACGCCTTGTCGATCTTCGCTCCCATCTTGTCGAAGAAATCGTCCGGAAATTTCATCCGGCTGATGTCGATCGAAAAACCGAGATCGTTGTAGCGCAAGAAATGTTGCTGGAACCGCTGCCAGAGTGAAGAAGAAGCCATTCCGGAAGGATACCGGAGGGATGACCTCCGTGTCGTTCCTAAAATTTCAAGGTAGGGGCGGTTCACCGAACCGCCCGCGGGCGATTGAGGTCTCAATCGCCCCTACCTTTTACCTGGGCGGTTTGGCTGGCTTTTCTTCAGTGCCTTCCCGCTTGAGCGGCACTTCTTCTTTCGGGGCCACTTCGTACTCGGGTTTGGACGTGCCGAGCAGCCAGTGGTCAAACCAACCGACGATATTTTGCAAGCGCTCGACCCGATGCCACGGCTTGCCCGAGCGTGAGAGCTCGTGCGATTCGTCCGGAAATCGTACCATTACCGTCGGGATCTTACGAAACTTGAGCGCGCGGAACATTTCTTCGCCCCCTGCGCTTGGCGGCGTGCGATAATCGGCTTCGCCCAAAATAAACATCATCGGTGTTTTCACATCCTTGATGTAAGTGATCGGCGAGCGCGCTTTGAAATCCTCTTCCTGGTCGAACGGCGGTCCTTTGAACCAGGCAGGTTGGAATAAGGTGAAGTCCGCCGCGTACCACCAATGCGCCCAGCTTGCGATGTCGCGCTGCGCGACTGCCGCCGCAAAGCGAGTCGTATGTCCGACGACCCAGTTCGTGAGCAACCCGCCACCGCTGCCGCCGGTGACGCCGAGTTTTTTCTCGTCGATGTAACCGCGTCTCACCACTTCATCCACCCCCGCCATCAAATCTTTGAAATCGTCGCCCGGATAATGGTATTGAATCACGTTTCCAAAATCCTGGCCGTAAGTCGTGCTGCCGCGAGGGTTCGGAAAAAGCACCACATAACCCTTCGCCGCCATCCATTGGAATTCGTGCTCGAAGATGTAGCCGTAAGCCGCATGCGGCCCGCCATGAATGTTGAGGATGAGCGGGTATTTCTTTGCGGGATTAAAATCCGGCGGCTTCTGCACCCATGCCTGAATCATTTTACCGTCGAAACTTTTGTAGGAAATTTCCTCCGGCTCGGTCAGATTGAGTTTCGAGAAAAGTTCCTTGTTAACGTCGGTCAGTTGCCGCGGCTGCGCGTTGGCTGACTCTCGATCTAATACGAACAAGTCTCCAACGCGCGTCGGGGTGGAGGCTGCATAAACGATCTTCGAGCCGTCGTTGGACGCGCGAAACTGGGAGACTGCCTGATTGCCGTTAACCAGATCGCTGACGGCGCCGGTTGTCGCATCGAACGATGCCAGAATCGCTTTGCCTTGTTTGCCATAAACTTCGACCAGACTGCGTCCATCTGGCGCCCAGACGGGAACGCTTCGCCCGCCGGCCCGCGGCGGCGCATTATCGCCGAACGGACCATCGCCAATGTCGAAGTCGAATTTTTCGGTCAAGTTTCGCGGCTTCGCGTTCGTTGTCAGATCGACAATCCACAGATCCGGCTGCGTGTAGGAGTTCACTGGCTGAGTGACCGATGCGACGAATGCGAGTTGCTTGCCATCAGCACTAAGCGAGAAGGGGCCCAAATCCATTTCGATCGTGTTGAGCTTGGTCGCGTTGCCACCGCTCGTGCTGATCGAATAAAGTTCGCTCTTCGGCTGCTCGTAATACGGTTCGTCGATGTGAAGCGAAACAAAGTAAATCTGCGCTCCGTCCTTCGACCAAACGACGTTGCCTTCGTCGAAACGACCGGACGTTAATTGCTTTGGCTGCACTTTTTCATCCGCGTTCCGTGGCGCCTGGATTACCCAGATATGCGCCGGATGTTTTGGATCGGCGTAACCTTCGTTGTCTTCGCGATACACCGCTCGTGTAATCACGCGCACGTCGCTTTCGTGTTCTGATTCCGCTTCCGCTTTTTTCGTGTCGTCGGAGGCGGTCTTCGTCGCCGTGTTTTTCTCAGCAGGAGTTTTCGAAGCGGCCGGCGAAGCCGTGGGCGACGTTGCGCTGGCAGCCTTCTTCAATTCCTCTTCACTCTTCTTTTTCTTTTCCTGTTTGGCCAGGTCCTCCGCATTCGTCTCGCTCGTAAAGGCGATTGTCTTTCCGTCCGGCGACCAAACTGGATTGCTCGCTCCCTTGGGAAGATCGGTAAACGAAAACGAATCGCCGCCGGCCATTGGTAAGATCGACAATTGCGGCGGCTCGGGTTTGCCGTCTTTCTCCGTCGCTCGAATGAAAAGGATAAATTTTCCATCCGGCGACCAACGCGGCGTCGAATCATGATCGCCCTTGGTCAACTGATGCGGTTCTTCTCCGCCGCTCGTGGGAACCGACCAGATTGAGGTGTTATAGCCTTCTTTCTTCTCGTTCACCGTCACGCGCACAAACGCCACGCGCGATCCATCCGGCGAAACTTGTGGGTCGCCGACCCAGACAAAATCCCAGAGATCCTTTTCGGTGATGTTGCGCTTTTGCGCGAACAAATTGCCGGCGGCGAGTGTGAGAAATAAAACGAGTGAGAGAAGCGTGCGCATAGATTTATAAATGACGTCCACGGTCTTGGATTTTTGTATCGGAACAAGGTGGCTGTCGATGTTAACAGGTCCACCTGATTGGATGCGAGCGACGGTTTCTTGGATTCAAGATCTTATGAATCCTGTCGTTGTCACATGTGCTCGATCACATTCGTTCCGAATTCGCTGCATTTGATCTCGGTCGCGCCCTCCATCAGCCGCGCGAAATCGTAGGTCACGCGCTTGCTCGCGATCGCGCCCTTCAATCCCTTTAGAATCAGGTCGGCCGCTTCACTCCAGCCCATATAACGGAACATCATTTCGCCCGAGAGAATGACCGAGCCGGGATTCACTTTGTCTTGGTTCGCATATTTCGGCGCAGTGCCGTGCGTCGCTTCGAACACAGCGTGGCCGGTGATGTAATTAATATTGCCGCCGGGTGCGATCCCGATGCCGCCCACTTGCGCGGCCAGCGCGTCGCTTAAGTAATCGCCGTTCAAGTTCAACGTCGCGATCACGTCGAAATCCTCCGGCCGGGTCAGCACTTGTTGCAACGTAATGTCGGCGATTGCGTCTTTGATCACGATGCCGCCGCCCGGTTTGCCTATCGGAATTTTGGACCACGGTCCCCCGTCGATTTCTTCCGCGCCAAAATAATTTTTCGCAACCTCGTAGCCCCAATCACGGAACGCGCCTTCGGTGAATTTCATGATGTTGCCCTTGTGCACCAGCGTCACGCTCTTGCGCTGATTGAGGACCGCGTAACTGATCGCGCTGTGGATCAGGCGCACGCTGCCGGAGCGGCTGACCGGTTTCAATCCGAGGCCGACCATCACGTTGTCTTTTTCCGGCGCGCCGACTCTTTTCCAAAACTCCGCTGCCTTTTCCTTTGTTCCGAAGCGGATCTTGTCGAATTCTTTCGGAAATTCTTTCTGGAAAAAATCGAGGATCTTTTGTGATTCCGGCGTGCCGGCGGCGTACTCGATCCCCGCGTAAATATCTTCCGTGTTTTCGCGGAAGATGACCATGTCCACTTTTTCCGGATGTCTGACGGGTGAGGGGACGCCTTTGAAATATTGGATCGGTCGCAAACAAACGAAAAGATCGAGAAGCTGTCGCAGCGCGACATTGAGCGAACGAATTCCGCCGCCGACCGGCGTGGTCAGGGGACCTTTGATGCCGACCAGGTATTCGCGGAACGCTTCCACCGTGTCGTCCGGCAACCACGAATCGAACTTGTCCTTCGCCGCCTGACCGGCGAAAACTTCGAACCACGCGATTTTCTTTTTGCCGCCGAACGCTTTCTTCACTGCGGCATCGAACACGCGCTCGCTCGCGGCCCAGATGTCCGGCCCGGTCCCGTCCCCGCGGATGAACGGAATGATCGGCTGGTCCGGGACGTTTAACCGATCGGTGCGGGTAATTTTTTCCCCATTCGGCGGAGCGATGTCTTTGTACGGCATAGGCGGCACTCTGCCGTGAAAGTGGCGGGTGACAAGTGGCGAGTGGCAAACTGTCCCTTTACAATGGGCGCTTCGCGATCCGCGACTTTTTAGAATTGCAGGACGTCTCTGCCAGGCGCCAAATGGCCGATGTCGGCGCGAAGAATGCTCACTGCGGTTGAATGCCCGCTTCGGGTCTTCAAAAAAATTTAGCCAGCAAACTACGCAATTTTCGGCGATTGATTGCAATCGCCACTTCGTTTTTTGTTGGCGTCGTTTCGGTTTCGGCAAACCTATCGCAAAATTCGCCCGAAGTGAACGGTAGCCAGAACCGTGTCATGTTTTCTTGGGAAAATAGCGTCTGGCCGAGCGCGGCCGCCGCACTGCTCAACTCTAACGAGACTGTGTCCACTGGATATTCCGATGCGGCTTATGACGAGTCTGTCAGCAGCGCCTTGAATTCCTCAAACACTGCGTTCGCTCCGATGCTTGCCAGTTCCTACACGAATATCAGGCTTCAGGACCATCAGAATGTGACTCTCTCGGGTGCGCCTGGCGAGACCGTGACACTGAATCTCCGAAATTTTGCGCTCCATAATCACGCCACACTAACACTTGAGGGAACGGCGACGACGTCCTTCGTTATTAACGTTACGAAGCAATTTTCGCTATCGGGAATGTCGAAGATCATTTTGTCCGGCGGAATTCAATGGAATAACGTGTTCTTTAACGTTCTCGGCACCGGAAGCACGGTATCGTTGAGTGGCAAAGCCAGCCTTACTGGAACGCTCACGGCAGCGCAGCGTGTCGTAAGATTGCGAGGCCAAACCGCTGTCTACGGGAAAGTAATTGCCCGGAAAGTTTTGCTGAGTAACGCCGCCCAGATCGTTCTGCCCCCAGTTACGAGCCCCTAAAAGTTGCAAACTATCATTTCAATCGAACTGAAAAGCAGGGGAACACGTTTGAGCGGCACGTCAAATGCTCGAAAACAATCGTGACGACAGCACAAATCCTTCGGGCGCTCCTTTACCACATTCAGAGGTCAATTCTGCTTCCCCCTTGGCGCCGTAAGCTCAAGTCACCCATCCAGCGGGTGCCGCTTTCGCACCCCTTCTAGAAATTTGACTTCGGTAGCGTCCGCTTCTTTGGGGTCCCGCCGATCCTATCGTTTCTCGACAAATTGCGGCGCGACTTTGCTCATTTTGGTTCTGGCTTGGGCGGCTGGATTTGGCCGATCTTTTTGCTGCCGCGCAATCGCCATTTCCTGCTTCGCAACCGCGGATTTTAGCTGAGCGATTGTCTCTTCCAATTCCGCCACCCGGCGATGTTGCTTTAGAAACTCATTGAGCAACATCGCGTTCACCGCCTCGTAACGAACGGTGTAAACTTTGCCGTTGCTGTCACGAGCAACCAGATCCGGATCTACTTTTTCCACTTCTTCAGCAACGAGCCCGAACTGCGGAAGCTGTTTCGGATCCACTTCCTCCTTGTAGCGGAATGTCACTGGCTTCAAACCGAGGACCGCTTCGCTCGCCTTGTCCATCGGTTTGATCTCGTCCTTGAAGCGCTCCGATGAAGCCAGGACCCCGAGCTGACCGTTGCCATCCACCACGACCGGCGTGCCTGTGACCGGGACTCCGTTGATTCCGGCGATGAAGGTCGAGCTCTGGTTGGCATCTCCAATACGGATCGTGTTGGCCTCGCCCGCGTTACCTTGGTTGCCAATATCGATATTGAAATCGCCGGTCGTGAGATTGTACCCGGCAAGATAACCCACGCCGATGTTGTTATTGCCGGTCGTGTTTGCGTTAAGTGCGCTCATTCCCGCGGCGGTATTATTATTGCCCGAAATGTTGTTATGCAGCGCACCCAGGCCGATGCCGCTATTCTGATTACCAACCGTGTTGAAAGAGAGCGCCTGAGAACCAATGGCGGTATTGAGGTTGCCGGCTGTATTATTAAAGAGCGACTGAAGACCGTCCGCCGTATTTTGTAAGCCGGTCGTGAGACTTAAAAGGGCACCGTTGCCCTCAGCTGTATTTCCATTGCCCTGATCGCCATCCGGCTGCTGTTTTGATTCTATTATTGGTAACAAAACAAAACAGGCGAGTGCGGATGCGATGAATGTCAGCCGGCGGAACAAAGCCGCCTGGTTGCTGGAATTTTTAAGGCAGGGAATATTTTTCGATTTATTGTTCATGGAGATTGTTAGGTTGCAGTTGTTTTTTCGCTGCAGTTGCAGGGTAGGGTCTAACATCCTTTCGGGTCCGGATGAACAAAAAGTTGGAATTCTTTTTCGGCCGAGGCGTCTGTTGCTCGGACCGCCAGTTCGGCATCGGGCTTGACTCATTGAGCCGTTTGTAATTGTCCGGCTTTGCAGACGATAAGTGGCACGGGAGTGGCTGAATAAATGGCATGCTTTTTCGCGCCGGCGGCCACCGCCGGAGGATTCTGCTTTTCCTGGGGTCGCTGTTGCTTGCATGTCTCGCGTCGGCACCGCCACTTTTTGCGGTAGACGACTCTTGGACCGGAGGGCACGACACGGTTTGGGGCACGAAGCAGAACTGGTCTACGGGAAGCGCCCCGACCGGCACCGATAACGCAACGTTCAATGGCACTTTTGCCAATGAGCCAACGCTCGGCACCACCATAGCCACCGTCGGCGGGATTTGGATGACAACTGGGATTGGTCAGAATGTTACCATTGGCGGAACGGCCGTTCTCACTCTGGCCGGCAATACGATTAATGGCACGGCCGGGCTCGGCATCCTCGTCGACAACGCGAATGCTTTCACCCTGACCATCAATAGTCCAATCGCGCTCGGGGCCACCCAAACTTGGACGAACAGTTCGGCCAATACCCTTACCATCGGGGCAGTGAACACGAGCGGATTCGGCCTGACCGTGAACGGCACCGGCAGCACAACTGTCTCTGGTGTGGTTAGCGGTACAGGATCGATCACGAAGTCCGGCACCGGCACATTGACGCTCGGCGGCACGAACACTTATACCGGCGTTACGACCATCAGCGCTGGCACCCTGTCGGTTAGTTCCTTAGCTAATGGTGGCAGTAACAGCAACATTGGCGCATCCAGCAACGCCGCCACCAATCTCGTGCTCAACGGCGGAACCTTACAGTACACCGGCGCGACGGTTTCAACCGACCGTTTGTTTTCGGTTGGAACTTCCGGTGGAACCATTGATGCCTCCGGTTCCGGCGCGGTCAACTTTACCAACACCGGATCGATGGGTTTCAACAGCCAGAGCGGGACACGAACATTGACCCTCACCGGCACGAACACCGGCAGCAACACATTCGCGGCAATTATCGGCGACAATGGCGGTGCCACGAGTCTGACCAAAAGTGGTGTCGGCACCTGGGTGCTCAGCGGCACCAACACTTATACCGGAGCAACGAGTATTAGCGCGGGAATTTTGAATATTCAAAATGCGACAGCGCTTGGAACGACGGCGTCGGGCACAACGATTTCCAGCGGCGCGACGTTGCAATTGCAGAACGGAATCACGGTGGGCGCCGAAGCGCTCACCATTAGTGGCACCGGCGCGAGCGGCCAAAACGGCGCGCTCGTGAATGTCAGTGGAACCAATAATTACGGCGGTCTTCTAACTCTTGGCGCGGCCACCACCATTTCTTCCGATAGTGGCACCCTAAACCTGACCAACGCCGGTACAATCACCGGGGCTACTTATGGACTAACTCTGACTGGCTCGGGCAGCGGTAGCGTTTCCAGCATTATCGGCACCACCAGCGGCACAGTTACCAAGAGTGGTAGTGGCACGTGGACACTGACGGGCGTTAACACTTTCACCGGCAGCACGACTATTAATAACGGCACTCTCAGCGCCGCAGCTACAACGGGCAGAGCGCTTGGATCGACATCTTCCATCTCAATTAATTCCGGCGGCACGCTTCTTCTCGGCGCGAGCAATCAAATCAACACCAGCGCTACCATGATCTTGAACGGCGGTACATTTAACACCGGCGGACTTTCAGAGCACGGCGCGAGTAACAACACGGCGGGGATTGGGGCGTTAACACTTTCCGCCACTTCGATCATCGACATGGGCTCGGCCAGCAGCGTGATCGCCTTTGCCGACAGTCATCTTAGCTCGTGGACCGGGACTCTTCGCATTTATAATTGGAGCGGCAGTCAAAGTGGCGGCGGAACGGACCAACTTTATTTCGGCAGCACCAGCGGCGGCCTAACGGCCGGACAGCTCAGCGAAATCAACATCTATAGCGACAACGGAACGACATTGTGGGGTGTGGCCAGGATCCTGGCCGACGGCGAAATTGTTCCTGTTTCCGAGCCCGGCACGTGGCTTGCAGGCGCGCTCCTGCTGGGCGCGCTCGGCTACTCTCAGCACAATCGACTTTTCCGGTGGCAAAAAATCCGCTCTTGCCTGGGGCGATTGCAGAATAATACTGAACGCGGCGTGCCCGAACCGTCTATCTCGGGCGCGGGTGCCTTTGCTCCAGCGGCGGTTATTTATAATCAGTGCCGACCTCCCTCAGGTGTTTGTTCTCCGTCCTCTCTTTAGAGCGATCGACTGTGACATAGTTCGTCGGTGCCTTACCCTGTCGGAACGGGGTTGCTTACGAATTTGATTGAACGTTGGAAGCTGGGCATTGAGCGTTGGATGCTTTCTGAATGCATAGCCCCGAACAGATCCTCGGCGTTCGATTCTTCAACGGCACGGTAGAGGAAGCCGTCGACACGTTTTCCTCGAGCGGTGGTCTGCTCGTTGTCCCGGCCGCACCTGCGCTGGTGAAAATATCTGAGGACGAAGGGTATCGTCGCGCGCTGATTTCCTCCGACATGGCGATCGCTGACAGCGGCGCGATGGTCTTGCTCTGGAAAATTCTTACCGGGCGACGGATTGAACGCATCTCGGGCCTGAAATTTCTCAAACGCCTGGTCGCGCGACTCGCCTCGCATCCAGACGAGCGCGTGCTTTGGATCGTGCCGAGCGAACAAGCGCACGAAAGAACGATCGCGTGGCTGCGCTCGGTCAATCTGGCCGGCACCGCCGATTTTTACATCGCGCCGCGTTACCCGGTCAACGTACGCGACGATGCCCTCATCGCTAGGATCGACAGCCATCAGCCGGCGCACGTCGTGATCGGGATCGGCGGCGGCGTGCAGGAAAAACTCGGATTATTTCTGAAAGAGAATTTGCGCAAGCGACCGGCAATTCATTGTATTGGCGCCGCGCTCGGGTTTCTGACCGGCGATCAACCGCCGATTCCGATGTGGGCCGACCGTTTTTATCTCGGCTGGTTTCTGCGTTTGCTGCGCCAGCCGCGCGTCTTCGGCCCGCGCTATCTCAGCGCGCTCAAATTGCCGGGGCTGCTGCTTCGCCACGGGCGGAATCTGCCGCCATTGCGAAACAGACATCAGAGGTCAGAGATCTGAGATCACAGGTCAGAATCCGCAGCGATGCGATCAGGAACAGTAGAAGAGCCTGCTTTCTTCGTCATTCCACTAAGCATCTTGCCGATTTCAGCGGACATGGAAGCGAGTTCCGCATGCTTGGTGGGCGAGATGTAACCGCAATCTCTGGCAAAATCGAGCGATGATTCAGTTTCGCTATTTTCGCCGTCACAATCGGTCAACTTGTTGATGAAGTGCGCTTCGTACCGTCGCTTTGCCCACGCTTCTCTGAGATTTAGGCAGATCGACCGCGATGAGCGACGAATCTGGCTGGTTAAGGCAAACCTTTCCTCGACTGGAAAACACTTTGATAATTCGAAAAGCTCCATCGCGAGCACGTGGACCTTTTTATAAACGTTCAGTTCTTTGGGGGAGTCGATTTGCATGCCGCGAAGTTACCATCGAAAAATAATCGTTGTCTGCACCGTTGTTGCTTCTCATTGCTGACCTGTGACTTGTGATCTCTGATCTCTTGGCATGAAAATCCTTGGCCTAAACGCTTACCACGGCGATTCCGCCGCGTGTTTGTTGGTCGACGGCAAACTCGTCGCCGCGGCGGAGGAGGAACGGTTTCGGCGGATCAAGCATTGGGCCGGTCTGCCGACGAACGCGATCAACTACGTTTTGGAGGAGGGAAAGCTTTCGTTAGGCGAAATCGATCACATCGCGATCAATCGCAAGCCGGGCGTGAACAATCTGCGCCGGCTCGGATTCGTCCTGACCCATTGGCCGCATCCGAAATTGATGGCGCAGAAAATCAAAAACATCCGCAGCGCCGCGTCGATCAAGGAAGCGCTGGAGGCGACCTACGGCAGCGACCTTCGGGCGCAGTTCGGAACCGGAATCAAAGCGGAGGTGCACCACGTCGAGCATCACCTGGCGCACCTGGCCTCGACCTTTTTGGTTTCCGGATTCAACGAAGCCGCCTGCATTTCGATCGACGGCTTTGGCGATTTCGCCAGCACCGCGTTCGGTTTCGGACAGGGCGGCGAGGTCAAGATCGATAATCGCGTTTATTTTCCGCACTCGTTAGGCATTTTTTACTCCGCGCTCACCCAGTATCTCGGCTTTCCGCATTACGGCGATGAATACAAAGTGATGGGACTCGCGCCTTATGGTGAGCCGAACTATCTCGAGCAGCTTCGCGAAGTCGTGCGCATCCGCCCCGATGGCAGCTTTCGATTAAATTTGAGATTTTTTCGGCACCACATCGGAAACGTTTCTTATACTTGGAGAGATTGCGCGCCGGAGGTCGGCACACTTTATCGCCGGGCGCTGGTCGATCTTCTCGGTCCACCGCGCCGACCGGACGAACCGCTCGAGCAAAAACACAAAGACATCGCGCGTTCGGTGCAGGCGACTTACGAGAAAGCGTTCTTCGCGCTGCTCCAGGCGTTGCATAAACAACATCCGTCCGATCATCTCGCGATCGCCGGCGGTTGCGCGATGAACTCGGTTGCCAACGGCAAGGTTTATCGGCGATCGCCGTTCAAGAAAATGTATTGCCCGGCCGCGGCCGGCGATGCCGGCGGAGCCATCGGTGCGGCGGCGTTTGTCCAATCAGAATTGGACAAAGGCGCAGAAGCTGGGAGTTCGGAGCTGGAAGATCGGGATTCCCAACTTCTACCTTCCATCTACGATCTTCGATCCAAGCGCAGCCTGATCAGTGCTTATCTCGGTCCCGAATCCAGTGAGGAAGAAATTCATGCGCTGATCGATTGGAAGAAGAAGGAGATCTCGGACGGGGGCTGCACCATCGCGTTGGTCGCGGACGAAGCAGAACTGGTAAGCAAGACGGCGAAGGCGATTGCGGATGGAAAAATTGTCGGCTGGTTTCAAGGACGAATGGAGTGGGGGCCGCGCGCTTTGGGGAACCGTTCCATTCTGGCTGATCCGCGCAACGCCGGGATCAAAGACGTTCTCAATGCGAAGATTAAACGGCGGGAATCCTTCCGGCCGTTCGCGCCGTCGATCTTGCGCGAATCCGTGGCCGAATGGTTCGAAACCGACGACGACGTCCCGTTCATGATGAAGGTGTTCCAGATCCGCTCGAAATACCGGGACATGATCCCCGCCGTCATTCATGTCGATGGGACTGGGCGTTTGCAGACCGTCCACAAGGAAACCAATCCGCGGTATCATCGACTGATCGAGCATTTCCGCGACCTCACCGGCATCCCGGTTGTGCTCAACACTTCCTTCAACGAAAACGAACCCGTCGTCTGCTACCCGGAAGAAGCGCTGGACTGTTTCCTCCGCACCCAAATGGACGTCCTCGTTCTCGGAAATTTTTTCATCGAGAGAAAGAGTTAATGGTCATTGGTTATCCGTTCTCGGGTGCAACTCGCATCGAAAAGTTGACTCCAATTTAATAACCATTAACTAATAACCGACAACTCACCGCCCCAACGGGCATATGAAGCCGACTTACTTCTATAAACTGATCGTTGTTTCGATCGCGTCCGTATTCATCTCTTCGTTGGCGTACGGCCAAGGCGCTCTTGATAAAACCACTTTTGGAAAGAGCCAGAATGACTCGCGGGACCTTGTCAATTCGTTGATTCCGGGCCCGCAGCGGCTTAAGCACGAGAAAAAGGAGGAAGTAGACCCCAAAAAACTACAAAGTAAGGCTATTAAAGACCCAACATTCGGGGGAAGCCTTGTCGAGATGGGGCTCGGTTCGACTGGCGATCCGGACGTGCACCTGCAAAAACCGCACAATGCTCCCGATCAGGATTCCAACGCTCCGAAACCGGCCGAGGCAGTCAGCGAGAAGGATTCGAAAGTTTCAAAACAAGCCAATACGTCTGGCGAGAAAGACTCAAAAGCTTCCAAGTCGACCGAGGCTGCTGATGGCCAGAACAAAGACCAAAAAGCAACGTCGACCCGGTCCGACGAAAAGCCGTCGGATAAAGAAAAGGCTTCCCCAAGCAAGCCTGACGGCGATCGCTGATCGGCGGCAATACCGATTACGGCGCGGGCGGCAGAAATATAATTGGCGTGGGTGATGTTGATGGCGTCGGCGAAATAGTTGGCGTCGGCACTTCTGATAATGCGCCGGCGGTTGTCGATGTAGGCGATGATTGCACAACGGGCAGATTAAAAATCCGACCCTCCGAGATGAAGAAGAGCAGTGTCCCGAGCAGCGCAATGCCGCCAATCTTCATCCAAACCTTCTGAACGCCTCGCATAATGAGTAGAAGTTGGAATTATTTAGACCAAAATGAACAGTCGATTTCTATTTCTTTTTTTCGGCCGAACCGCTAGATATCTGGGGTTGAGAGTATCGGGAGAAAATATCCCATTCGAATTATGAACTCGAATCATCTTTGCAAACTGATCGTCGTGCTGGCCGCTCTCAGATCAATTTCGCCGTTGATTGCAGGGTCGCCTTCAAGCGGAGGCACGACCAGCGGTGGCTCCATGCCCGCGGCGACTTTAGAAGGGACGCCGCTTCCTGCCCCGGTGAGTCGGACCGATTCGGGAAGTTTGTTCTCGTCGACGCCGAACGGCGGATCGGCCGCCAGCACCCAGTCGGGTCCACAGGGAAACGGCGGCTTGTCTGCTCCTAGCGGAAGTTATTATGGGCGCGACGCCGCTGCGAGTGGTTCCGGGCAGGCGGCTGGGGCCGGTGCGAGACAAGCGAAGGAAAAAGTGAGCGAAGTTGACGCACGCACGCTGCAAACCAGCGCGACCGACCGCAAATTCCAGCAAAGCCTCTTGGATGTTGGCCTCAAGTCAGATCCGAAATCGGCCAAGGTTTCGGCATCGGCGAATGCGGGCGGAGAAAAATCCGCGCAACAAAAAGCGACGTCGACCGACACCAAGGAAAAATCAAGCGCGGCGCAGAATTCAGCCGACAAACATTAAGACTGCCGCGCTCGCGGTGAGTTGATCACGCGCTTGATTAAGCGCGAAAACTTCCGTCGCTTAAGTGACAATCGCGGAATAAGAGTTTTTGCCCACTAAACACGCGAAAAGACGCTAAAATTCAGAGAATAAAATTATTACTGCCTGGTCCAAACTCTTTCGTTTGTTTGGCGTGTTTCGCCAGGCTACGACGCGACGAGATTGCGTGGACGACTGAACCGGCGACGGGACATTCCGACGAGCCCAATGAATGCTAAACTTCCGGCAAACCAGGTGGCCGGCTCGGGAACTGGAACAATTTCGCCGTCGGCCAGAATTATGGCCGCGCCTAAAAACGACGTGCCGCTATCGCTGTAGATGTTTATTTCGGCTAGCTGACTCGAGGTAAGGCCGGTGCCATCGCTCCCGAAGTAGAGTTGGTCGGTGCCGCCGCCGGTGAGTGGTGTGCCGCTCCAGTTATAAATGCTCAGCGTTCCGGTCCAAGTCTGCGCGCTGCTGTTGGCAAAGGCCACGATGCTGCTTCCCGAACCCATATTGATGATCGAGCTAGATTGAAGCGTCAGCGCGCCGATGCCGGCAGTATTGTTGCTGGCGCCGTGCTCGGAAAGTCCGCCGGTGTCAAATATGCCGCCGTTCAAGGTCATCGTCGCGGCGTTGTTGATGCGATCATTGCTGGTCGTTCCACTGGAATTCGCCATCAACAGCGTGCCGCCGGCGTTGACTACGATGCTCGTTAATCCGGCTAGTCGAGGTGTTGTCGAGCCAGCGCTGTCCAGGCTAAGTTTGCCGCCGTTGATTATTGTCGTCCCGGTATAGGTGCTGGCGCCGGAAAGTGTAAGCATCGCACCGCCAGTCTTAGTCAATGCCAAAGGGCCAGTACCATTCGCAATAACGTTGGAAACGCTGCCATCAGCGGACTGTGTTACAATGAGTGTTCCGGTAGTCGCGCCTGAGTTTATCGAAATTGTCCCTGTGCCAGAACCATTCAAGTTGCCGATTGTCGCGGTGATACCACCCGCGAGCCGAAACTGGCCAGTTGAGGATAACGTGACTGCATTGGAAGAGGTGATCGAGTTGGCGGCTCCGATAGCCAAAGTCCCAGAGGTAACATTCCATTGGCCAGTAAAGCCCGAGTCGTTTCCCTTTAGCGTCAGCCCGTTTGATCCAATCTTGTTCAAGATCGTACTGCTTGTCGCACCAGTCCCGTTTGTAATACTGCCGTTAACCGTGGTCCCTCCGCCGGCGGATGCGTCGAACGTTCCGCCGTTGCTTGTAACCGATATTGTTTGACCGGCTCCCGTGGAAAACGTGGTCAGTGTTTGTAGGGTTCCGCCATCCAAGGTAATGCCATTGCTCGTACCTCCGAGAACGCCGCTCGTAGACGCGCTAGACACGCTTAGTATGCCTTGTTTGATAACCAGCCCTCCAGTCCACGAATTACTTCCATTGCTAAGGGTCAGAGTTCCAACCCCATCTTTCGTTAGGCTGCTTCCTCCGCTAATTATCCCGGAGAGAGTGCCGTTCGTAGTGGCGGTGATGTCCAAATTATTAGTCAGCACGACATTATTGCTGATTGTAAGCAATGGTTTGACTGTTCCGCCCGCCGCGATGCTCATCGTTGGCGTTGTAGCGCCGTTGCTGACGAACTCCAACGAGTTGCCAGAGATTGTCACCGTCGGCGCGGCGCCACTCGCGGGACCCGCGTATGTGAAGTTGAGTACGTTTAACTGGAAATTACCCGCGATGTCGTCGTTGGTAAAAACCGTTACACCGGCCGCGAGTGAAGCCGGACCAGCACCGCCAAAAACAAGTTGCGTGGTAGTGCCGCTGGTAGGTGTCGCATCCCAATTCGTTCCCGCACTCCATTGATCCGCAGTCCCAGCCGTGTTGGTGGCCGTGCGTGTGTAATTCGGGTCAGGGTTCGGCGCAGATGTTGGCGTCGGCGAGTTGCTGCTGTCTGGGATCGCAGCCTGCGCGTAAAGCGGACTCGTTAGGGCGAAAAGGCCGGCGCAAAAAATTGTAAAAAGGGCGTGGGCCGGAGTTAAGAAGGGCTTCATTCGAAAGGCGACAGAGTCGGAGATGGGAACAAATCGAGTAAAAAAAGTCAACGATAATCGCGTGAAGTGTGCGACTCAAATTGGGTTTAAGTCGCTGGAAATCAGGTTGATAGCTGTAGCAATTTCACGAATGGCGAAAGCTTATGCCTACCCGAACTAATTTCGAATTTATTGGAAAACCGTGAGAAAAATACGAAGAGATCTGAGGTCGCAGTACGGTGAAAGCCGGATGCCGAACTCAAATCATAATCGGACAGGACGGAACCTTGGACACCAAGATTTGGACGACACCAGCCTTGGCCGAGCTACGGCTCGGCCGGCGGAGGTCGTCCCTCCAAATCAGAGCGACTTAATCAGCGCGCGTTCTTCGGGCAACATTTTGCTGAGCGGCAGATGCGAAATTTCGGTGTGAGCGTCATCATCCCGGCCAATGGCCGCGAGGACGGCGGAGTGAACCACGACGGCAGAAGGAGTGAGCTCTTTTTGAGGCACGTTCAGTCCGGTGTAAAGACTGAGCGCGCTATAAGGCTGTTTCTCCTTCAACAGGACCAAGCCAAGGACCGTGCGATGCGGAAGACTGGATGGTTCCTGCGCAACCAGTTTCCGTGCGATTGTTTCGATCGATTTCAATTCGGGCGCGTCCGGTTTGGTGTCAGCGGGAAGGAGCAGCAGTCGAGTGTAGGCTTCGTCGTTTTGGAGCGCGGTATCGTTAGGCCAAATTTTCAACAATTCCTCCAGCACCGTGTGAATCTGTTTGGTGTCCCCGCTGGCCTGGGCAACGCGCAACCGCCCAAGGTGCGCGGCTCGCGATCTTGGCGAGATGGCCGCGGCCGCATCGTAGGCGGTGCCGGCGATTTTCTGATTGCCGTTTTTCTCGGCGTAGTCGCCCACCAGAAGTAATCGGTTCACATCCCCGGCGGCATTTTGAATAGCCCGCCGCCAGTTGTTATCGGCCCCGGCTTCTTGTCCGTCTTGCGCGTAACAGCGCGCCAGGTACATGTTTTGAATCGCCGGATCGAGCGGGTAGCGCTCGCTCTCGAGGAGTTTGCGGATCTCCTGCCATCGACCGAGCGCGCCGAGGGTGTTTACGTGTTGGAGAAAGAGTTCCCGGGACAGCACCGCTCGTTCCAGTGGAACCGTGTCTAGTATCCGCTGATATGCGCCGTGCTGATAAAGCCATGTGCCGAGAGCGGCCAGCTCTTCATCGCCGGAATTTTTCCAACGATCGATCTCGCGCTGTTCAATCTGGGCGCGCCGGTCCGGCTGTTGCGCGATTTCCAAATCGGCCGCCAGAAGTTTATGAAGCGGCCTGGCCAGCGGATGATTGTCGATCCTGTGAATTAACTCGTCGACTGGCATCGCCGACACATTGTTTGGGTCGGCCGGACTGGTTAGAGAGTATTGGGCGAGCGCAATTAGGGCATCGAGGGCAACATCGTCGCTTCCTCTGGCGAAAGCGATTAAGCGGTCGTTAACATCCTTTTGATTCTTGACCATGACGGCCGATCCGTCGCGCATAACCGTTTCAAGGATTAGAACGGCTTGGAATTTGTCGCGGCGTGTGGCTTGCGTTTCAGCAAGCGCTTTTTCCGCGAACTGGGTAGCTTTCTCATATTCCCGTTTGCGCCCCCAGATATCGGCTGCGAGCAACGAGTCAGCGGCAGTTGGCTTTTTTTTCCCCGCTTCGAGGAGACGCTGAACTGCGTCGCCGGCGTTAGCGAGGTCATTAGCTTTCAGCGCGATTTTTGCTTCCTCGCGCAGATCATCCGGGCTAAGCGGCGTGATCGCATCAAGATTTTTCCAGAATTCGATGGCATCGACCTGACCCGCCCGCGAGAGCAGCCGGGCGACGGCGCGAATTGCGTCCGGTTCGGTCGGCCGCAAACGATAGGCGGCGGAAGCTTCATCGCGAGCTTCGCGCCATTTTTGCTGGTCGATAAATTCGAAAGCGCGGGCGGCATGGCGTTTTGCCTGCCAGCTCCGGACTCCGTTGCGGACGGGCCGCGCCAGAACGGCGACAATTATGACGAAAAAGAGCGCGCTCATTCCAATCAGAACAATTCGGCGCCGCTTGCGCTGACGGTGCCGCAGTTCCTGCGGCGTGAGCATGAAATCTCCTCGACCCATAGGTGAATCTTATTTTCCCTGACTAACTGGCTGAATCAATTTCGGCACAAGCTGGGCAAATTCTCGCTCGACGCTGGTCTGGCTGTTTTCCGGCTCAACCATAATGAGCTCGAAGACCTGCTGGCCACGGTTGCGAATTCCATTTCGGACGACACGCCAGCGATCGGCCCAATCCCAGTTTGAATAAAAGCCGGCGTTGTCGTCGATAGCGCGCTCACTTTCGTGAGAAACATCTTCATGCAACGTGAAAAATGCGGCGGCGTGCAAGACGAAGCCGCCCTGAGTGTCTTTGACAAAATCGAAACGACGGAAAGGGAGCGAGAAATTGTCGCCAACCGAATAGCTCTCGACCTGACCGTTCCCAATCTGACGCCATCCGGCCGCGGGTAGACAGATATCCGGCCGATGAGCGCGCGCGCGCAGGATTGTTCCGCTTCCGGAATTCCACCGGAAAAAGAAAAGATAATTGAAGACCGAAGGCGTGGTCGCGACTTGCTCGCCGGTTGAAGTCCAGGTGACTTCGCGTCCGGAATTGAACCGCAACAGATTGCGCACGTCGCGGTCGATCTGGATTTCGTGAAAGCCGGCTGCGTTCTCGGGCCAACGGACCGACCAGGAAGGACGGGCAATCAAATCGCGTTCGTGCGCGCGATACCAAAACTCGGCGGTGATCTCGACCGCAAGCAGCCAGAGGAGTAATCCGGCGAAGAGCGACCGGGGCAGAGATAATGGCGAGAACCTTCGAGGTGACAACGCCGGATTGATTTCCACCCCGGCATCACGGTTGGTTTTCCAGCGCGACGCGATCCACATGGTGCCGCCGAAAACAAGAACGACGATGCTGTAGCCAAAGAAATCGTGCCAGCGAGTGACCGCGGCCAGACCGCTACTCGATGCGATCCAGACCAGAAAATTTGTGCGCATAAAATTAGCGACGAGTCCAATCGCAACGGCGCTTGCGAGCAGGAGCAGACGAGCACGAACGGAGAGACGTTTCATCTCGCCGAAAAACAAGCCAATCATGAGAGATGTTTGGAACGATCGCACGCCGCTGCATGCTTCACTCACGCCGACGACTCCGGTCGGCAGTCGAAGAAGATTACCCTGGACTTGGACGGGGATGCCAAAGAGCGCCATGGTCTCAGCCGACGCAGCCGCGATGATTCGCATGAAGCCCTGCACGATCGGCGTTTCGATGGGAGTGATCCATGGCACTGACACAAAAAAGAAAAGCACCGGAAAACTGAAATGCCGGAGCCACGTGTTTCCGCCGGCCAAATATAGAATCGACAATGTGATCGCGGCCGCTGCGCCAACGTGAATCCATCCAAGTGGCCGCCAATCGCCGCTCCCGATTTCAAATACCCGCAGCGGCAACAAGAGCGCGCCCGCGCCGAAGATCAGCAATGAAGCAATAATTTTCCGCTTCGGCGCCGAAGGTTGCGGCCGATCCGCCCATCTTTCCCAAAAAAGATAAGCGGTGAAGAAGGGGACAAACCATCCGTAATTGTACTGCTCGTTGAACGACCATTCCGCGCTGAGATAACGGCAACAAACAAACCAGAGTCCGGCCAAAGCCAATGCGATCAACGCGAGAGAAAGACGGTCTCCTCGATTGTCCGCGCTCAGCTCGCCGCGGTTCCCGACCAACGCGGTTTCCGTTTGCAAGCCGCCATCATATAACAAGCCAAGCGACACAGAAATGACTAAAATCCTGGAAGCCTAATCGATGAGGAAATGACGGCGAGGCGCTGACCCGAAAGTGCTGCGCGAAATGAGCAGCGTCTTTCTATACTGCGATTGGCCCAATTGGCTTAGGCGGGGCGACAGAGTCGGCTGAGTCGGCGGCGCTGGCTGAGGAGCAATCCAATCAAACCGAGGGAGGGGGTGAGCCAGGTGGCCGGCTCGGGAATCATGGTGATGATGTAATCAGCTTCCGGAATGGCGAACGTGTTGCCCAGACTGTCGGTGATGACGGATGTCTTGCCGCCGGAAAACGTATTGGAAATCGTGAATGTGCCGGTGGTCGGCGCGCTCAGCGAAATCGAAACGGTAATGTTCGCAATAAAATACGTGCCCGCTCCGACCGCCGAAACGTTGCCCGGTAGCAAGGCGCCGAGGTCTTTTGCATTGGATGGGTTCAACGTCTGCGGATAAGTGAGGCCCGGTGTTTGCAGATCGGTAAACTGGCTCCCGGTGACATCGCGCAGAGTGATGGAGAATGGAAACGGCGCGATGCTGGGATTAGTTTGCTGAAACCAGTAGGAAAGTCCGTCGAGATTTTGAATCGTGTTGCCGGGAGTGAAGGCGAGATTGATCGAAAAGGTGAAGCTCGAGCCCGGCGTGTAGGTGCCGGCGGCCGGCGCGCCCACTCCATCATTATATATAAAGAGCGCCGTTTGGGCGTTCGTCACCGAGGCAGCGGCAAAGATGCAAGTGAACGCGGCCACTGCGGTCAGGATATATCTTTTCATCATTTTGCTTGGGCGTTGTTCTTTTTTATCACAATCGTCTTTTTATAACAATAGATTTAGGGAGGGAGCGTGTGCCCAGAATTGTTCCGAACGATCGTGGTGTCGCCCACGTTCACCGCTCCATCGACATTCACGTCATTCTGGAAGTTGGTGTTGTTCAAGGTTACGCCTGCGTTGTTACGCACCACAACCGTATCGCCAGCGTTGACCGTTCCATCGCCGGTTACATCCCCGATCAGGAAACCAACCTGTACGCTGGCCGAGAAGAGCGTGCCTGTACCGGGGCCAGAAACGTTGGTTGCCGTCACGGTGCCGGTTTGCTGGTCGGTTACCCCGGTGAGGCCAACGATCATGCTACTGCCGCTGAAGGTCACGCTACCCACGCTCCCATCAGTCGTGCTTGCGCTTCCGCTATTAACCGGCACGTTGAAATTGAACACGATGGTATAATTGCCCGAAAAATCGGTGCGTGGCTCGACCACGCGACTGCTGGTTGACAGCGTAAGGTCGAATGTTCCTGCGCCAGCTCCATGCGTAAACCGCGAGACCACTGAGACAAGGTTTGGTGGCGTTAAACAGGTTGCGAACTTGAAGGCGCCGACACGAGTGGCCCAATTGGAACTGCTATTCGCCGTATAATACTCGTTGGTCATATAAAACGAGCAGCTATCAGAAACATCGACTCCCGTCGCGCTATAGTCGCCCCAGCGGCCGCTGCTGCTGGTTTGATGCCCACCTCCCGCAATTAGAGTGGCTTCACCCTGGGCCAGTGAGTTTGCCGCGTCTCCTGCCAAACGCCCTGCGTAGCGAATTCCGGTGTTAGTGGAACCGTTACCTGCAGTGTAATTGATTGCGAGATCGCCCTGGTAGTCGAGGGCAAGACTCGGCATGAAACGCCACTGCCCATCGTTCCCGTTCGTAAACGTTTGCGTTTGAGCCGCTCCGGCCGGAAGTACGCCGCCGGTCACGATGAACTGGTACCAGCGAATACCGGTCGGATTCGTAAACGCGGTAGCGTTCGATCCTGTATTGACCGTCTGATCGGCCCACAACGATTCAACGCCGTTCAAATTCTGGTAATACAAAGGATACATGAGTTTATCCCCAAGTGTATCCTCGCGGTTCGCTGTCGTAGGCTGTGGGATCTCGAGCGTGGTAGCGCTGGCGCCCGTACCTTCCAAGGCATCGTAAAACCCGGTCACGGTAATCGTTGCATTAGGGGAGTGCGTTGTTGGGCCTATGCCTAAGGTCGACATACTGGGCGTAACAAAGTCGGCATGAAAACGCCAGGCGTACACCGCCGTGTTGAAGGTGGCGTTATCGGTGCTGTCGACGGCAAGAATGTATTCGGCCGCGCCGGCAGGCGGAGCGCCAAAGCGGTAGGTCGCCGGCAGCAGGCTGTAAGCGTTACCTAATGTGGCCGCACTAATAGTAAACCCGATGGCATTGGTGGCGCCGCCGCTGAGCATACTTGTGCGATTGAGCGCGTAAACGCGAACGCCGACGAAAGTCGTGTTGTTCGTGAACTCGTTCATCGTCAGGTAGTAGCCATCGGACCACGCCGCCATCTTGGGATAATCACCCAATGCCGCTGTGTTGGTCGGGTCTACCTGGAGTGCGTAGAGCCACCATCCGCCGGAAACAGGGCTGTTCGTCTTTGAAATGCCGATGCATTGATAAAACGAAGTGCCGGGAAAGGCAGGGAACGCAAAATCAGTAACGACCCAGCGATCAGCCTGAGAATCGTAAATGGCGAGACCATCACCATCGTTGCTGCCGTTGCAAGGTGTGCCGGTGAGCGATGCAAAGAACGAATTGTAGGTGGTGAAAGCGAGGAGCTGAGCGCCGGTAGTTTTGTTAAAGACTTTAATACCGGAATTGACTGATTGAACGTAGTGGCTCGGGCCGACATCGCCGTCGGTATCTGGTGGCAAACAACCGCAACCGCTCGTTGCAGAATTGACACCGAGAAACGAGACCGAAGCCGCAGGAATCAGCGGCGTCGGCACATCTGGCGTCAGGGCCTGGGTGTAAAGATATTCGGTGAACGAGTGTTTGATCGGATGGTGATCCCAATTGTGCGGAGTGAGTCGGAACTCTTCTTCATGGGCGCTCGGCGGGATGTAAGGCAAGGCATTCAAATCCATGTCCTGGGAAACAGGGCCGACTACTTTGACAATATCCGGTTTTTGGGTGCCGGGTTTGTCCTGTTGCCGTCCGGCCGACTGGGCGTTATTGCCCGGGAAAACGCCGGCGGCGAAGAAGGTAATCGCGAATCCAAAGATGCAGAGCCCGAGACCGAATAGGGTCCGCAAACTGAAGAAGGCAGAGTTTGATTTTTTCTTTTTCATTGGGACTTTTTATCGATAAAAAGGGGTGGGCCGTCTACCGCTAGGCGACGTACGTTGGTATTCCGTTTTGGGCTGTCAGGTCAAGCCCACGGCGCCGGGGTCCGTCAGACAAATCTTGTCATGAAAAATGCTACACGCCCCTCGGAAACCGTCCGCTCTCTTAACACACGCGCGAAGTTTGCGAAGTGCGAACCGGACTCACTTTTGAGCTGCCATAAAAGCGCTGGGCCGGGTCCTGCCAGTCCGATTAGGACCACTGAAAACAGTTGCTGCAAGTTTCAGAACCAAATCCGAACCAGAGTTTTCTTTGGGTCTTGCAGCCGGTTACACGAGTGGAATAGTGCAGTTTCAGGGAAAACGATAGGTCATGTCTACCCGCTGGGCCGCACCCGATTGTTGGCAACTGTGCCTTTTTCTTGTCTTGGCGGGCATGTTTTATAGGTCCTTTGGCTCAGTGCGGCGATGACGGGGCGAGTTCGCGCAATTGTTTTTCCGCGTCCGGGTAGTCCGGCTTAAGACGCAACGCCTCGGTTAGCTGGGTCGCTGCTTCGTCTCTCTGGCCGAGATAAGCCAGCACACAGCCCAGATTGTAATGTGCTTCGGGATAGTTCGGATTGATTCGAAGCGCTTCACCGAACTGCCTAAGCGCCTCATCCATTTTTCCAACCTTTGCCAGGGCTGCGCCCAGACTATTATGAACTTTCGCATCATGGGATTGTATCTGGAGTGCAGCCTGGTAGGACGCTATGGCGCCGTCCCAATTGGCTTTGCGGGCTAAGGCGCTTCCAAGATTGTAATGCATGTCCGCAGATCCCGGCTCGATCGCCACGGCCTTTTGATAACACTGGATCGCTTCGTCCACTTCTCCCGTTTTCACAAGGGCGCTTCCGAGATTGCTCCAGGCCTCAGCAAAGTTGGGTTTGATTTGCAGGGCCTTTTGAAAATAGCTGATGGCCTGGCTGGTTTCTCCCATCAGCATGAGGGCGCTTCCGGTATCGACATCGGCATCACCATAATCTCGGTTAATTTGCAGGGCCTTTTGAAATTCGACGATAGCTGCACCTGGCTGCCGTTTTCGAAGTAACACACTGCCTAGATTGTAGTGGGCAATGTCGTTGTTGGAAGTGTTGTCGATCGCATGCGCCCATAGCGTTTCACTACTCTGCCAGTAGGAAGTCTCATGATAGGAGCAGGCTGCCAACACCATTATTATGAGCAGGGCTGCGACGGCTAATATCTTGCGTCCGAAACGCCACCTGGCGAATAACTCCATGGCGCCCCAGGTTGCCAGAACATACAACCCAATTTGAGGCAGATAGGTGTAGCGATCGGCTCGTGTTTGTAGTCCTACCTGGAGAAAGCCAATCATCGGGACGAGCATGCCGAGATACCAAAGCCATCCTACCAGGAGATACGGGTGTTTGTGGCGCCAGAGAAAAGACATCAAGGAGATAACTAGCAACAGCAAAACGCTCAACACGACGACACTAGTGTGTAGCGCATGTTCGTGGTAAGGGTACAGCACCGCGAGCTTTGCCGGGTAGAACATCTGGCCAAGGTAGGTGGCGTAGGAGACCACGGCGTTACCAACGCGCTCGATCAAGGTCAGGTTGAGACTTTTCTCCAGGGCTTGTTTCTGAGCCAGAACCGTAGCCACGCACGACGCAGCCGAGAGCACAAAGAGGGGAAGCTTCTCCAAGACTAGACCGCGGACATTCTGAAAAACTGAAACGCTAAAAGGCTGAAACGCTGAAGTCGCTGGCTCCGGCCTTTGCATTCTGCAAAGGGGCCAATAGTCCAGGAGCAGCAGTACAAACGCTAGCGTGACCAGCGTCGGCTTGCACATCAAGCCGAGCGCGAAACAAATTAGTACGAAGATGTAGTTTCGAATCCTGTTCTTTGGATCGCGGTAGTAAGTGGCGTAAGCCCAAAGTGTGAGGGCGAAAAACACTCCACTCAGAACATCTTTTCGTTCCGAAACCCATGCGACCGATTCAACCCGCAAGGGATGAATAGCAAAGATCGTCGCGACGAATGCACTTGGCCAGAGCGACAACGTGAGTTTGCGCAGCGCTAGAAAGAGCAAGATAGCTGCGGTCGCGTGCAGCAGAATGTTAGTGAGATGATGTCCCCAGGGTTGAACGCCGTAGAGCTGGCCGTCCAACATGTGCGAGATCGTGGTGATGGGATGCCAATTGGCCGCATGAACATGAGTAAACGCCCATAGGATCCCTCGAAATGTGATTCCATCTGTAATGTTGGGGTTTTCATAGACGTAATCCCCATCATCGTAGCTGACGAATCCGTTGTGAATAGCCTGCCCGAAGGCCAGCCAAACAATCACAGCAAGAAAAAAACAAATCGCGGCGCCAACCAAGACCTCCTCGCGAACATAAGGCGACCAAAGTGAAGTCGCGCCAGCTCGCGAGTTCCTGGTTCGCCGCTTCCGGTCCGAATGCATGTTGAGAAGAGTTCGTTGCCGAACCAACAGCCTTAGCCGCTTTGCGGAAGTGAGGCCCTCAAATTGTTGTTGTCCTCGGCGTATTCACCGAATCACGGAAGCCCATGCCTGGGCTTCACTGCCCATCATTCCGACACTTTGTCATGGCTTCCGCGTTATCGTGTTCCTGCATCGCATTCCCACTCAACCTTCGTCATTTTGCCAGCCACCACATCCGCCTCGAACGGACCGAAATGCCCGATGGCAGGCTTCGGACCCTTCCTCGAAATTTTGTAGTGACCGGGTTTCAACGAAATTCGAAATTGACCTGAATCATCAGTCGTAAAGGAAGTGGTCGTACCCGTTTCGCTCTCCACCATAAAAGTAATGTTGGGAAGAGGCACCGAGGCTGGAGCGTCGGCCTTCATTGGCCCCGGAACAGTCGGACTGATCGTGACCACTCCTTCGAGTCCTGTGTCCGGTTCGGCTCGTGTTAGTTCGGAAGAAAGGCAAGCAAACACAGCAAAGAGCGTCCAAACCATCAGGAGCTTTGCAGACCGCATTATCTAATACTCTCGCGGCTTCAGCGCTTTCGCGCAAGAAAATCGCAGATCGATTGAAAGTTTTTTAGCGTTCGTCGTGTTCTTCACTCTCGGTCCTGAATCCCGCAGCCGAAACATCCGATCTGGTGTCGTCCAAATCATAATAGGCGGGACTCGCCGCGGCGAGCAGGCTTCGCCCGTCCCTCTGTTGGCAAATTTCCTACGCCGCGCGGCAGAGTTTGGAAATTCGGCGGCGCTGGCTCAAGAGCAACGCGGCCAGACCGAGAGCGGGGGTGAGCCAGGTCGCCGGCTCGGGAATCATGGTGATGATGTAATCGGCTTCGGGAATGGCGAAGGTGTGACCGAACGAATCGCTAATCACCGAGGTTTTGCCACCCGAGGTGGTGTTGGAGATGGTAAAGACGCCGGTAGTCGGAGCGCTCAAGGCAATCGAAACAGTGATATCAGCAACGAGGTAAGTGCCTGCGCCCACCGCCGATTGATTGACCGGGATGGCACCGCCCAGATCGTTGGCGTTAACCGGATTCAAGTTCTGGGGATAGGTCAGGCCCGGAGTCTGCAGATCGGTAAACATGCTGCCGGTGACATCGCGCAGAGTGATGGAGAATGGAAACGGCGCGATGCTGGGATTAGTTTGCTGGAACCAATAGGAAACCCCATCCAGGTTGGCGACCGAACCGCCTGGAACAAAGCCGAGGTTGATCGCGAAGGTAAAACTCGAGCCTGGCGTGTACGTGCCAGCGCTAGGCGTTCCGGTGCCGTTATCATAGATAAAGAGCGCGGTGGTCTGAGCGCTTGTCGTTGAAACAGCAGCCAGGCTAGAAATGCAAACCACCGCTGCAATCAGGAGATACTTTTTCATAGTGTTCATCTTTCTTGTCCTACAAATACTTTAAGGAGGGGGAAGGGTGTCCCCGGATTTCGCGCGCACAATGATGGTGTCGCCCACGTTGACCATGCCATCGATGTTTACGTCGTATTGGAAATTCGTGTTATCCAGGGTGACGCCGGCATGGTTGCGGACCGCAACAGTGTCCCCCACGTTGACCGTTGCATCTTGGGTCACATCGCCAATGAGGAAACCGATCTCCGTGCTAACCGAGGAAAGCGTACCCGAACCCGGGCCGGAAACGTTGTTTGCCGTTACCGTAACGTTCTGCTGATCGGTTACCCCGGTCAGGCTAACGATCATGCTATTGCCACTGAAGCTCACGTTCGCGCTGCCCACGCTACCCATGGTGCTCGCGGTTCCGCTGTTAACGGGCACGGCAAAATTGAACACAATATTGAAATTGCCGGAGCCGTCGCGTGGTTCGACAATGCGACTGCTCGTTGACAATGGGAGATCAAATGTGCCAGCACCATTGCCATGCGTCAGGCGCGAGACCACCGAAACGAGCCCTGGCGGGCAGAGTGACGGTAGATATCTCTGGTTATCACTGCTGCCGGTAAAACCGCCCGCCGTGGTCTGCCCGCCTATGGAGTAAAGGGCGTTCGAGATCACCCCACCTGCGCCGCGGGTACGCGCTGCCGGCATCGAGCTGGCATTAAGAGTCCAAGTGTTCTGAGTCGGGTTATAACTGTAACTGTTGCTAGACGCAGTGCCGTTAACAAAGCCGCCGGCCACGACCCAATAACTGTTCACAACTCCACTCACACCGCCGAAGACGGTCGCGGGCATATTACCGAGGTTGGCAGACCAAGTGTTAGTACCAATATTGTATCGATAGACGGCGCTCTGTGCGCCAGTCGAGGCTGTGCCACCGGCAAGGTAGATATAATCGACGCCGCCAACGGTTATCTGTGCCACCTGCGGGAAACCCACTCCAACAGGTAACGCTGCGCCCGCCGCCCAGGTGTTGGTGCCGACAGTGTAGATTTGGACGCTCGTCTGCGCGGTGCCGGCGGCGTTAAGGCCGCCCATCAGATATATTTTACCATTGAAAAAGACTGCTCCCGCATTCCACCGGCCGGTAGTGAACGACGCCATGGTCGTGTAGGAGTTGGCGACTGTGTCGTACCGCCGAGTCGCTGTTGTAGCCACCCCGCCCGCGGTGCCGCCCATGATGTAGCAGAACTGCGCGCCATCGCATGCCGCCACAGGTGTTTCCTCTGACGCAGGGAAAGTAGCGAGCGACGTCCAGGTGTTGCCTACCGAGTCAAATTTTCGTGCCGCGGTGGTGAAGGCACCGTTGCCGACGCCGGCGAACATATAGAGATTGTTCCCAAGCACACCTACCGCCTGGTCCAGGATGTTGGCAGGCGCGACCAGCTGCGGCGAGTTGTCCGTCCATGCGTTGGCGGTGCAATTCGTGCAATCGAAGGTAGTGGAGGCCGTGGTCGAGCCAGATCCGCCATTGCTGCTCGATATCATCGCGGTGTTCGATATGGTGGTACCGCAGTTGGCGCTCGAACTGGGACTGACAACGTGAACTTTAAGGCTCGTGCCAGCGGCCATACTGGTTGGGCTGAAAACAAGGCTTTGATTTGGCGGCGAGCCGCTAATCGACCAGCCCGGATCGGTGTTAGGGACATCAATTGACCAATTGATGCCGTTTCCTGAAGGGAGGGGGTCGCTGAAGGACAGACCATTCGCGGTAGTGTTGCCGCTGCTATTCACCTGCACTTTAAAACCGAGGGTCGTGCCGGGGTTTATGCTGGCGTTGTCAGCCGTGTTATAGACCGAGACTGCGGCGACTGATTGTCCTGTTTGAGGGACGCATTGTGTAAAGGCAAAGTTACCTATGCGTGTCCGCCAGTTGAAGGCGCTGGTCGTAGCATAATACTCGTTCGTGTACCAGAAAGTGCAGTCATCCTGGGGGTCAACGGTCAGTGCGCTATAATCGCCCCAGCGGCCGCCAGTGGTGCTCTGACTACCGGTACCGGCGAACAGAGTGGCTTCACCTTGTGACAACACATTTATCGGATCGGTGGAAAGACGTCCGGCATAGCGAATTTGCGGATTGATGGTCGAGGACGAAGCACTAAAGCCGACAGCAATATCACCAGCGTTGTCCATCGCCGCGCTCGCCATCCAGCGCCAGGTTGTGTCGGGCTGGTAGGTACTCTCTTGGAAGACCGTCACAGGACCACTCGTAACATTCTGTAGCTCGAGCCAGCGCACGCCCGATGTCCCGCTTCCGCTCGCGCAAGTCCCCGTTGCACAGACGGTGTAATTGGTCACGACCGATTCGTGATCGCCGAAGTTACGATAGGCAGCCCGGTACATGAGCCGGTCGCCGATGGCGTCCAAGCCACTAGTTGCGACAGCCACTCCTGACTGAGGTACGCAGAATCGCGTATTCGGGCAAACCTGGGTGAAGGCTGCCGCCGCGGGACTGGCGAAAGTGGTCCAAGTAGAGTTGGCCGGCGTCCCAAAATCCACATGGAAGTGATAAATTGGATAAGTGCCGGAAGCAGGAAAACCAACAAATGTTTCGGGCGCACCGCTCGCCGGTAACGTTGACCCATCGATGTCGGCGGGCAGCATCGGACCGACTGCGCTACCCAGTGGCCCTACGGGACTAACAAAGGTGGCCGGGTTACCGGCCAGCATATTCGTTCGGTCAAGCGCGAACGGCTGCGGGCCCTGGTAAGTGTTCGAGATGAACACGTTCATGCTCATGTAATAGGCATCGGGCCAGACGCCTAACTTGGGATAGTCGAAAAAGCTTGTGCCAAGATGAAAACCGTAGCGATAGTAACTGCCGGTAGCGTCGGCCGTAATCGATACTGCGATACACTCATCTGTTGGTGTCCCGGCACCGGCGAATTGGCTGATAATCCAGCGATTGGCGAAGTGGTCATAGAGAACTATTCCATCGCCGTCTCCATTGAACTCGCAGACGCCGCCAAAGCCGCTCCAAATCGAGGAAATCGCGATGGGACCGAGCTCCGATGCGCCCGTACTCTTGTTAAAGACCTGGATGCCTTCGTTGACCTCCGCTACGTACTGGTTCAGACCCGGTGCGCCATTAGGATCGGGCGGCGCGCAGTTGCAAACGACTCCAGGAAAATCGATGCCTTCAAAGTTTAGCGTGGTAGCAGGGATGTTGGGTGACTGAAGGCTCAGCAGCGACAGTTGCCTGTTCTGCACGGCACCGTCGGGAGCATCTAGGTGGAAGACACCTGTCTTGGGGTTTTCTTTAAGCTCGCACTTGATCTTTAGTTGCACTGGTGGAGACGTGATCTCACGCAGTGGCGGAGAAATGTCGTTCTTATACGACTTGATTACAGTTACGGAGCTCTTAAGCGCACTCGCCCCTGCCACCTGGGTCGACCCGGTTTGCGAGACCGAAGCCATCCCGGTAGGTAATGCACCCGCCGCAAACAGCGACAGAATTGCGCCGGACAAAACAAGGACCAAGCCAAGGACAACGCGGAGATTAAAAAACGCCGATTTCGAGCCTGCTTTTTTCTTTTTCATTGGGACCTTTGTTTAAGAGAACGACGGCGCCTGATTAAAAGCGCCCAAGCCGCAGTGATATTGCTTTTCGCCCTTTCTGGTCAAGGCAAAGACATCGGGCTGTGTCAGACAAAACTTGTAGCGAAAATCACGACAAGAATTCTGCGCCGCTGAGCAAGCAGAAGAGCGATAACTCCGAGAGCCGGAGTCAGCCAGGTGACGGGCTCCGGGAGACAGCTGCGAAAGAGCCGATGAGCGCGATTACGACAGTGAGGAAATGTTTATAGCGTTTAAAGCGCCTTCCTTCTGTTGTAACCACAGTCGCTTTTCTCTCATAATTACTTTAAGGAACCGTGTGCCCGGAATTGTTCCGGACGATCGTGGTGTCACCCACGTTGACCGCTCCGTCCGTGTTGACGTCGTTCATGAAGTTCGTGTTGTTCAAGGTCGCGCCTGCGTTATTGCGGACCTGGACTGTATCGCCCACGTTGACTGTTCCATCTTGGGTTACATCGCCGATCAGGAAACCAATTTGTACGCTCGTCAACGGACGCGTTCCAGCGCCAGGACCCGACACATTGCTTGCCTTCACCGTTACGGTCTGCTGATCAGTCACGCCGGTAAGGTTGATGGTCATCGTATTTCCGCTGAAGCTGGTACTGCCCACGCTACCGGTACCGGTCATACTCGCCGTCCCGCTGGTAACCGGCACATTGAAAGTAAAAATGATTTTGAAGTTACCAGTGAAATCGGTCCGTGGCTCGACTACCGGGCGCGGTGTCGCGCCCGGGGTGGGGCTTGGATTTGGATCTGGATACACCGTTAGATCGAACGTTCCGGCGCCATTTCCATGCGTGAAGCGCGAGACTGCCGAGACGATGGTAGGCATTGGCACTGCCGTGCACGATGGGAACTTAAACGCGCCGATGCGCAACGTGTCGTTACCGCTGTTGCCATTCGTCTGGCTTGAATAGTACATGTTAGTGTACCAGAACGTACAGTCGTCGGATGGATCGACTTCCATCTCGGTGTAATCACCCCACCGAGTGCACGCTGCGCCCCCGCAGGTAAAAATCTGCGAGCCGGTGCCCGCGATCATCTGGGTTTCCGTTTGGGGCAGTGTGTTCGCGGTATCGCCGACTAGCCGGCCTGAATAAGCGATACTCGGAAAATTAGGGCTGCTCCCGTTTGAGGTACTGTACCCGAGTGCGACATCGCCAGCATTGTCCGCTGCGATGCTCGGCATCCATCGATACAGCGTCGCGTCGGGGCCGTAGATTTGTTGCTGAGCGGGCGTGGTAGCGATCGCGCCGCCAGTCACGGTTATTTGTGCCCACTGCGGGCGCACGGTCGAACTCGACACTTGAACATTATGCGTCACCCACAGCGATTCTATGCTACCCACTTTCCGATACTGAACTTTTTGCTTGATGCGATCATCGACAGGATCGAGCCGTGTGGTTGTATTCGGTTGTGGTACTACGACGCCAGGCACAATGTACGATGTCTGGCTAACATTTGTCGCGGTGCCGAGTGAACCTCCTCCGCCACAGTCAGTTCCCGCAGTAAACTTTCGTACCTCGTAGGCAAAGGCTGTTTGCGATTCAGAGACAAAATACTCTGGTGTGCCGGCCGCCGGCCGCGACGAGGCAGGGTTACCGTGCATCGTCGCTGGGACCGGAGTAAAAGGATCGCTTGTGTTTGCAACATACGCGACAGCCGCCCCGAGTGGCGCTCCCGCTTCCATGTCCGTATAACTAAAAGACCAGAATTCAGTGCCCGTGAAGGCCCCGGTGTTGCTAAAAGCGTTCGCGCCCATGTAAAGGCAGTCCTGCCAAAATCCGAGCTTGGGATAATCATCCAGAGTTCCGGTAGGCGGAAAGCCGGTGCCCCCGGGATCGACTCGAACTGCGTACAACCACCAACCGCCCGACACTGGATTGTTGGTTTTAGAAGCCGCGAAACATTGGTAAATCGGGGCCTGCTGATTATTGCCGTTCAGAGTGAATGCAAACCAACTGAGGATCCAGCGATCGTTCAGGTAATCGTAAACCGTTTGTGGATCCCCAAAGGCTTGTCCGTCGCACTGCGGCAAGCCTGTTCCGGCGAACAGCGAATTCTCGGTGAACGACGCGAGCAAAGTGCCGCTTTTATTATAAATGCCAACGGCTGAATTCATCGACAGGATGTAGTGGTTCAGGCCGACATCGCCATCGGGGTCCGGAGGGTGTCCACTGCCGCACTGGCCACCCGTGCACGTGTCACTGAAACTCATCCCGTTCACATTGACCGATGGCGTCGGCATTGGCGCCAGCGGACCGGGCAGGCTCGGGCCTTCCGGGTGCACGACTCGGGCTTCCGGCAAAAATTGCTTCAAGTTCGGCGGCGGTATTAGTTCCGGGCGTTCGCGCTCAACTTGGGGAAATCGCGAAGGAACTTGCGCTAGCGTGCGCACATCCGCATCAAACGAGGCCGGCTTGACCGGCTCGATCGCAACGGCGGGAACCGCGACGTTCAAGCCGCCTGAAACGGGACGCACTCCCGATTGAGCTTTGAAACTCGATGCCAGCAAGAAGAACCCAGCAGCGAGAAGGGCAAAGGAAAGTGTAATTCGCAATATAAAGGCGCGGGTGGAGTTTTTTCGTTTTTTCATTTCTGGGAGCTTTTACTGACGGTTAGCATTCAGTTTGATTACTCTAGGGTAAAAAGTATTCGGATTTGGACCGAAAGATGACCTCGTCTCCCGCGTTTTCTTTTTCATTTGGGAACTTTGTTTAAGAGAACGACGGCGCCTGTTCCAAAAGCGCCCGAGCCGCAAGTGATATCGTTTTCGGCCTTTCTAGTCAAGTCGAAGGATCGGCCGGTAGTGTCCTAATTTGGGGATCAAATAATTCCGAAGTGTCGTGAAGGCAAAGAGGCTAAGAACACCACTGTCTTACGAGTGCCGCCGGTCGATTCGCCACAAATGGCCGCCAAAATGGCCATTGCCAGTAAGGCAAGGAAATGATTTTGGTAGAGTAGGCGCGGCACCGACTCTGAAACGATGCCGCGCCGTATATGAACCACGCTAATGGAGAAGCCCAACTAGGACTCTCGTTCCAGCCCAGAATTTAAGTTCAAGCAGCTTCGGTGCCTTTAGTGACGCACGACTCCCGCGATCACGATTACGAAGATGCCCAAGAAGCCTAGGAGATAGTTGGCCATTCATCTGTGCCAAGCAAATCCGACGCCTTCAAAAGAAAGTAGGCGCAGCACCGTCACTCAAAGCGATGCCGCGCCAAGGTATGAAACAGATTAATTGCCTAAACATAATGGGCACGGAAGGCGAGCCTATAATTCCATACCCAAACCCAGGAAATGAACCCCCCGTCAGAGCAACTTCAATAAACTCCAACGGAGGGCTGTCATATGACTGCACTACTAGCGTTCAAGGGACGATTTGGAGCAGGAATGAGGCCGACAGAACCAAATTATGACACTACCGATCGGCCGCGTCCGACAAAATGTGTGGCGAAAAAACACGACAACTAATCCGGTCCGTCCCGTGCGGCGCTCTAGATATTATATATAAGTGCCGCCTGAACTTGAAGTCTCGTCTGAGGAAGGTTCAACCACCCGCGGCGTGATGATACGGATTTATCGTCGGATAGGATCGAGACCGCCGCCCCAAACCTCCACCGGCAATTTCTTAACTCACGCTGCAGAGTTTGAGAATTCTGCGGCGCTGAACCAGGAGCAACGCGATAACTCCGAGCGCTGGCGTTATCCAGGTGGCGGGCTCTGGGATAACGTCGATCGTGAAATCGGCTTCTGGAATCGCAAACGTGTGACCGTTGCTATCGGTAATCACCGATATCTTGCCACCCGAAGTCGTGTTATCGATAATATACTGTCCGGGTGATGCCGTGTTGGAGACTGACACGGTAATGTTGGCTACTGCGTAAGTTCCGGCACCCAGGCCCGGTGTGCCGGTGGGCTGAAGCCCGCCCAGATCGTTGGCATTAACCGGGCTCAAGTTCTGCGGATAACTGATGCTGGCTGTTTGCAAGTCGGTGAATGGACCTACGGACGCGTCACGGAGCGTGATGGCAAAGTTGAACGGCGCTCCGGCAGGAGTCTTTTGTTGGAACCAGTAGGAAAGACCTTCCAGGTTGGAAACACTTCCGCCAGGCGTGAAAGCGATTTCGATCTCGAAGGTGAAGCTCGATCCCGGAGCAACAGCCGGCTCAACGGAGGGTACGTAGATAAACGTGGCAGTCTGACCGGACGCCACCGAGATACCCGCAAAAGAGCCGATGAGCGCGATTGCTAGAGTGAGGAAATGTTTGTTTATAGTGTTTATAACGCCTTCTTTCTTTTTATCACAATCGTTTTTCTATAGCAATAGTTTAAGGGGGAGGAAGCGTGTTCCCAGAATTGTTGCGAACGATCGTCGTGTCGCCCACGTTTACCGCTCCATCGGTATTCACGTCGTTTAGAAAGTTTGTGTTATCCAAGGTCACCCCGGCGTTGTTACGTACCTGAACTGTATCGCCGACGTTCACCGGGGGATTTTGGTTAACGTCGCCAATGAGGAAGCCGATCTCCGTACTAACCGACGCGAGCGTACCCGTGCCCGGGCCGGAAACGTTGTTCGCCGTCACGGTAACGTTTTGCTGATCGCTCACTCCGGTGAGCGCGACGATCATGCTATTGCCGCTGAAGGACGTGGTCGCACTACCCACGCTTCCGGTAGTAGTCGCCGTCCCGCTGCTAACGGGCTCGTTGAAGTTGAACACAATCGTGTAACTGCCAGGGGAATTTAAGTTGGTGCGCGGTTCGACAACCCGACTACTGGTGGACAATGTCAGATCGAATGTGCCGGACCCGCCATGGGTCATGCGCGAGACCACTGAAAGAAGGCCCGGCGGGCAAAGCGATGGTAAATATTTTTGGTTATCATTGGTGCCGTTGAAGGTGGCGTCGTTGCGCCCACCGAGTGAGAACAGTTTAGTTCCCCCGACGGCGGCGCCTGCGCCGCGGCCACGCGGTTGCACCATCGAGCTGGCGTTAAGAGTCCAGGTATTGGTGCTGAAGTTGTAAGTGTAGGTGTTACTGGACGGATTGCCGTTGACATAGCCGCCGGCTAGCACCCAGAAGCCGTTTACTATTCCATTCGAGGCGCTCCAGACGGTCGCCGGCATAGTGCCAACGGTTGCCCAGGTGTTAGCGGTAATATTGTACCGATATACCGTGTTCTGGTCGCCACTCGCTGTAGTGCCGCCGGAAACATAGATATAATTCACACCGCCAACAGTAGCTCCAACTACCTGTGGCCAGGATAGGCCAACCGGCATGGCTGTGCCCGCCGCCCAAGTGACAGTGGGAGGACTGCCGCTAAGCGTGCCGATTTGCAGACTGGTTTGCGCCGTTGTGCCGGCGGAGTTCCAGCCACCCATGAGATAGATTTTTCCGTTAAAGAAGGCTGCGCCCGCGGCCCACCGGCCCGTGGTGAACGCTGTCAACGAAGTGTAAGTATTTGCTACGGTATCGTACCGTCGAGTTGTTGTCTGGGCGGTACCCGTGGTTCCACCCATCGTGTAGCACCATTGTGTCACGTCGCACACCGTTACGGGCGATTCAACTGAAGCAGGGAAAACGGTAAGCGTCGTCCACGTGTTGGCCACGGAGTCGTACTTGCGCGCGGTATTGACAATCGCGCCGTTACTGACGCCACTAAACATGTAGATGGAATTGCCAAGGGCAGCTGCTCCCTGATCCATGATGTTGGCGGGCACGGCCAACTGCGGCGAATTGTCCGTCCAGGCATTAGGTGTGCAATTTGTGCAGTCGAGAACGATCGTGGCCGTAGCGGACCCAGAGCCGCCGTTGCTGCTCGATATCATGGCGGTATTTGAAAGAGTGCTACCGCAGGTGGCGGGTGACGTGCTGCTGATTACGTGAGCTTTAAGGCTCGTGCCGGCAGGCATGGTGGTCGGGGCGAAAACAAGGCTTTGATTAGGCGGAGATCCGCTGATCGACCAGCCGGGATCGGTGTTGGCGCCATCGAGTGACCAATTAATACCGCCACCAGAAGGAAGATTGTCAGTAAAGGAGAGGCCGTTTGCAGTAGCGGTGCCGCTGCTATTCACAGTAACCTTGAACCCGGCGGTCGTGCCGGGGTTTATGCTCGCTGCATCGGCCGTCTTATAGACCGAGACTGCGGCCACCGGCTGTGCTGTTGCCGGGACGCACTGCGTGAAAGCAAAGTTACCGATGCGGTTGCGCCAGTTGAACTGGGAAGCTCCGGTTGGATAGTATTCGTTTGTGTACCAAAACGTGCAGTCATCTTCGGGGTCGACACTCATTGCGCTGTAGTCGCCCCAGCGGTTACCGGTACTGCTTTGGCTACCCACGCCGGCAAAGAGAACAGCTTCGCCTTGGGCAAGAGTGTTAACCGGGTCAGTCGACAGGCGGCCCGCATACCGAATTCCCGGGACGATGGTGGACGACGAGACACTGTATCCAACGGCTATATCACCCGCGTTATCCATCGCGGCGCTGCCCAGCCAGCGCCAGGTTGTATCCGGTTGATAAGTGTTTTCCTGAAATACTGTCACAGGGCCACTGGTTGGATTGCGCAGCTCAATCCAGCGCACGCCTGAAGTACCACTTCCGGTTCCGGCAGCGCCGCAGGCGCCAGTCGCACAGACAGAATATGTCGTTACCACCGACTCGTGATCACCGAAATTACGATAGGCGGCGCGATGTATCAGCCGATCGCCAATTCCATCAAGGCCGCTGACTGAAGTAGTTTCGCCCGATTGCGGTACGCAAGCACGCGTGTTGGTGCCGGTGCTACAGAGTTGAGTGAACGCCGCCGCCGCGGGAGTGGCAAACGTGGTCCAGGTCGAGTTAGCCGGCGTGCCGAAATCGACGTGGAAGTGATAGATGATGTAATTACCCGCCGCCGGAAAACCGACAAAGGTCTCTGGCGCGCCACTCGCCGGCAGCGTCGGCCCATCTATATCCAAGGGCAGTATCGGACCAATGGTTCCTCCCAGAGGTCCCACGGGACTGACAAAGGTCGCGGGGTTACCGAGAAGCATGTTGGTCCGATCGAGCGCGAACGGTTGCGGGCCAAGGAAGGTTGTTCCCGCTGCATTGAACACGTTCATGCTCATGTAGTAGGCGTCGGGCCAGATTCCTATTTTGGGATAATCGAAGTAGTTGGTGCCAAGATGGAATCCGTAGCGGTAATAACTACCGGTCGCGTCCGCTGAGGTTGAGACCGCGACGCACTCGTCCGTTGGGTTGGAGGAACCCGCGAATTGGCTGATCATCCAGCGATTGGCAAAGTGGTCGTAGAGTATAATTCCGTCGCCATGGCCATTGAATTCGCACACGCCGCCAAAGCCAGTCCAGAGCGAGGAAATAGCAATAGGACCCAACTCCGATGCACCGGTGCTCTTATTAAATACTTGGATGCCCTCGTTAACTTCCTCCACGTACTGATTCAGACCCACCGCGCCGTCGGGGTCGGGTGGCGCGCAGTTACAAACTACTCCGGGAAAAGGGATGCCATCAAAATTCAGAGTGGTGGCCGGTATATTGGGAGACTGCAGGCCTTTTAGTGCTTGCGACGCGTCTTGGAGCGCGCCGTCCGGAGCGTCTTTATGTTTGATACCTGTCTTTGGGTTCTCTTTCAGCTCACAGTTGCTTAGGCTAAGTTTAATTGGGGCTGAATTAATCGCCATTTCGCGCAGCGGTGGTGACATGTCGTTCTTGTAAGATGGCACAGAGACGACACCATTCTTGGCGGCCGGTCCCGACACGGCAGCGTACGGAGCCGGAAATCCGCCCGTTTGGGAGACAGGTTGCGGGGCTCCCGACTGCGGCGTGAGACTCGAGGCCAGCAAGATCGCGGAAGTGCATATCAGTACGATCGCAGCGATGATTTGGAGCGCAGAAGCGGATTTGGAGGCTGCTGTTTTCTTTTTCATTTGGACCTTTGTTTAAGAGAACCACGGCGCCTGATCCAAGAGCGCCCGAGCCGCAGTGATATGGTTTTTCGCCCTTTCAGGTCAAGTCAAAGGCATCCGGCCGCGTCAGACAAAACGTGTAGCGAAAAACACCACAGGAGTTAGCGGATAATCCCTATCCGCAAACCGCGGATGAGGTGGATGAAAGAAATCTGGAAAACTGCGGATTACGCAGATTTACACGGAGAAGAACAATCTGGAAGCCATGAATGCAGGAAAAGATTTCTGCTGACCTCGTGGTTTCCTGGTTTCCAGATCAGAATCGTTTTCTCTGATCCATGCTATCCGTGTAATCCGTGGTCAATTCTGTTTCGGTTTTACGTGAGTCAATTTGCTCATCTGTCTAAGTCCGCGTAATCCGCCGTTAAGTCCTGTTCCAGTTCTTCATCAATTATCTTTACCATCCGCGTCATCCGCGAAATCCGCGGTTGGATTCTTCGTGAATTAACACTGTCTTCATCCCTCTAAATCTGCGTAATCGGTGGTCAAGTTCTCAGCCGTCGGACGACGCGTTTCCACTGCAACCGAGCGTTGCCGCAATTCAATCAGCATTGCACGAACGTGCAATCTTTGCGTTATCAGTGTTATCCGCGGTTACGGTCGCGGTACCGATTCGTTAGGCCGCGAAATAAGTCCCGGCTTTTTTGTTCACAATTTACGTTAAGGAACAAAGTGCCCAGAATTGTTCCGAACGATCGTCGTGTCCCCAACGTTAACCGCCCCATCCGTATTGACGTCGTACTGGAAGTTGGTGTTATCCAGAGTCACGCCGGCGTGACCGCGCACCGCGGCCGTATCGCCCACGTTGATTGTTCCATCTTGGGTTACGTCGCCGATCAGGAAACCAATCTGCACGGCCGTCGAAGGCACGGCCACCGTGCCGGGCCCCGCTACGCCGCTAATTGTCACGGTGCCCGTTTGCTGGTCTGTAACGCCGGTGAGGCCAACGATCATACTATTACCGCTAAGGGTCACGCCGCTAACGCTGCCTCCACCGGATCCAGTGAACATCGCCGACCCGGTGGTGACCGGCTGGTCAAAATTAAATACGATGGTGTAGTTGTTGCTGAAGTTGGTGCGCGGCTCAACTACCGGGCGCGGCGTCCCGCTCGGGCTGGGGCTTGGATTTGGATTTGGATACACCGTTAGGTCGAATGTTCCAGCGCCGGCTCCATGAGTGAAGCGCGACGCTGCGGACAGAAGGTTTGGCGGGCACAACCCGGGTCCGGAAGTGAAGTCGAAAAATCCCGACAGAGTGGCATCGAATTCGGCGCAGGTGGTTCCACCGGTTGCGGTCTCAACTACCACAACCAAGTTCTGTCCAGCAGGAACGCTCACAGTATAAGCAGCGTTCGATACGGTTGTTCCGAGACCGGAGATTCCGCTATCGCCGAGATAATTCTTGCAAAGGTTCCCCGCTGCGTCGCCTTGTGCTACGGGCGGCGTATAAGTATTTAGGTATGCCGCGCTGATGATGTCGCCGGCAGTTCCGCCGCTGCCGCAGGCCGCATGCGTGTTTATGGTTATACATGCAGGCGCACCACCGGAGTTAGTAAAGGTAAACGTCTTGTAGTTCCTGGTGCCGGCGGTATTGATCGCCCCCGGACAAGCCTTCCCGCTGCATGTACTCCCATTACCCGTGCGACCGAGGCGATCGGGTTGCGAAAGATCGCCACTAGCGATTGAGTTGGCGGGAATGGTCTGGTTCGGACCACCACTGCACGTTGGGACGCTATACGTGATGGTCTTGCTTCCGCTGGCGTAGGTAAGATTCAGATTTAGCACGATGTTCGTGCCGCAAACGAAGCTGTTTGAAGTCTGGAATTTAAACGGCATCGAGTTAAGGCCGCTGGCGTCAATGACCATGTTCGGATAAGTGGCATTTCCCTGAGTCACAGTCACTCCGGCCGTAGACGTCGTCACCGTCGCAGAGATCCCGGTTTCGCTGGCACAGCCATTATTTTTCACTCCGAGGTTAACGTTGATGCATTCGTTTTTATTGACGACACCGTTTCCGTTTCCGCCCGAGTTTGTATCATCGATGGTAAACCCGTTTGCTTGCAGGTTAGACGTTCCATTCATGCAGAAGTTCTGCATGGAAGTGGCGCCGCTTGTTAGGGTAACTGGCGCTGAAGTAGGCGTGGAGCTGGTACAATTGCGATTCGGGTCAGTCGCTGTCGCAGTGTAGCTCCCCGCGGGAACTAGAATAGAGTAGTTACCGTTTGAATCAGTGGCAGCGGCAAAACCGTTGTTTAAAGCAACATTAACTCCGGAGATCGGCGCGCCGGTCGCGCAAGATGTAACTGTGCCACTAAGTGTGCCCCACGCGGGAGCGGGCGTGCAGCTGCCGCCGAAAGAATAGGAAGCGATGCGCGCAGCCCAGTTGAAGTTGCCGTTGGTTGGAATGTATTCGTTCGTGTACCAAAACGTGCATTGGTCGACCGGGTCGAGCGTCATCGCGCTGTAGTCACCCCAGCGGTTGCCGCCGGAGGTTTGCACGCCCGTTCCCGCGAACACGGTTGCTTCCGCGCCCATCGTGTTAATGGTATCGGTCGAAAGCCGACCGGTGATAAAGATACCGGGCTTTATTGCCGTACTCGATTTGCTGTAACCGAGAGCGATGTTGTGGCTGTTGTCCATCGCGATCGAACCCATCCAGCGATAGGACGTGTCCGGATCCCACGATGCGGCCTGAAACACAGTCACCGCGGTGTTTGAAGCCCCGGCGTTACGGAACTCGTACCATTGAATGTCGTCACGGGTGGTGGCCCCTTTATGCGTTGCATTTGCGACGAGGGATTCCTGCACCGGAGAACCGCCGAAGTTGCGATAAGCCAACCGATACATCAAGTGGCCGCTGAGATTATCCAGATAATCGGCCGTCGTAGCCGGCGCAGGCTCGGGAACACAGGCGCGGCTACCGGCACCACCCGTACAGGGCGCGTTGCCGCCGTTTGGAATAGTAACTGATGTTGTTGCTGACAGCGTCAGCGAAGGCGTTACTCCCCAGTTCACAGTTGCTCGCGTGGAATCGACTGCTGTAAGAAGATTCGGATCGGGGCCAATAATAAACTCGGCTTCCCCCGATGGCGGCGGCGTTAAACTATCCAGGTCGGCCGGGAGAAATCCGAATTGGGTTCCGCCTCCCGGACCCGCCGGAAGATTGGCGCTTACAGAACGCGCCGGCAAACCTTGGATCATTTGTGGCCGCTCGAATGCATAGACTCGTCCTGCGAGAAAACTCGTGCCCGCCGCATTGAACACGTGCGCGCTCATATAATATGCGTCCGGCCACACCCCGATTTTCGGATAGTCGACGAAGTTCGTTCCATCCGTAAGAAAATCGTAAAGGTAATATGCGCCGGTAGCGTCTTGCGTTTGTGAAACGGCGACGCATTGGTGCGAAGCACTTCCAGCAGGGCCGCTCACGACAAACTGTGAAAGGATCCAGCGCCCGGACATAATGTCGTAAGCAACAACCGGGTCTCCGTCGTTATGGGTCGCGCACACTCCGCCGAGTGACTGGAAAAGCGTATTTCCGGCCGCTGGACCGTAAAGCAAAGTGCCGGTCTTGCTAAAGACAGCGAAACTTGTGTTGTTCCATTGCACGTATTGAGTCGCGCCGACGCGGCCGTTTGTATCGGGCGGGTTGCTCGAGGGAACGAATCCGGGAATTCCGACGCCTACGCCTTCAAAACTCACGCCGGTGGCCGTTGGTGCAGAGATCGCAGCTCCAAATTTGGATTGATGAGCTGTGTCCTTTTCAGGAGAATCAGGTGGAAGGGGTGGCTTGATTGGCTCTGGCGCCTCGCGATGAGGAGCCAGGTCCGGCGGGATCATGGGGAGTTCTCTCAACGGCCGAGTATGCACCGGCTCAACGCCTCGCGCGTCGTTATGAGGTGTAGCGTCGATGGTATTTGGTTGAATCGGAGCCCGTGCAGGATCGCCGACGACTTTGCTAAGCGCCGCACTGGCGCCGGTTCCGCGTTGGGTGTGCGTCCTTGAAATCAAACCAGAAGCGAGGAGCGCTAGAAATACCGCGCCAAGTACAAGGACGAAACCAATTACCGTGCGCAGATTAAAGAACGCGGATTTTGGGGCTGATTTTTTCTTTTTCATTGGAGGTTCTTGAGATGAACAAGGCGGCGCCTAACCAAGAGTCAAAAGCAAAGGTGGTAAAAGCGGTCGTCGACTCGGTAATCATCTGAGTCTCTACGTAATTGGTCAAGCCAAAGACTGGTGTTACGGGCAGACAAGACTGGTGGCGAAAACCACGACGTGAACTACAGAGAAAACCTCATCCCCAGCTCTTCCTTAAAACCATCTAGGTTTTGTTCGATCGGAATTTTTGGCGTGGGCCGCTCTTGCGCCGAAGAAAGGCGCCGATTGAGCTACTCGTGTTGTTGCACCCATCGGCTCGCTTCCGAACGGAGCCGGGCAACATTGCTGAGCTTCAATTTTTCTTTGATTCGCGCCTTGTAGGTGTCCACCGTAGTCAGGCCGAGATGGAGCTGTTCTGCTATTTCGCGAGTCGTTAGGCCTTGCCCGATCAATTCAAATACCTCGAGCTCTCGATCAGCCAAGCGGTCGATCGGGTCGCTCGAACTATTGCGGCCGAGCATTAGTTTAGTCATGACTTCAGACGTGAATCGGGAACTGAGATAGACGTCGCCTTTCAATACCTGCCGGATCGCGGTCATGACTTTGTCCGAGACTTCGTGCTTGGTGATGTAACCTCTGGCGCCGGCGCGGAGCGCGCGTTCCGCGTAAAGAGACTCATCATGCATCGATAACACCAGCATTGGCACGTTGACGTGGTGCGCGCGCAGGTCCTTCAACAGTTCCAGTCCGTTCGAGCCTTTCAAAGTAATATCGACAATGGCAACGCTGGGCTTGATCCGTTTGATCAGCGCAAATCCGTCCCGGATGTTGTCCGCTTCGCCCGAAACTGTCAGGTCGTCCGCTTTATTAATCATCTGCGCGAGGTGCTCCCGAAACATCGGGTGGTCTTCGACAATGACGACGCCGGCCTTTTTAACAGTTCGCGACTTCATTCCGCTCAGAGTGATTTGTCCGGGCTCGGCAGGAAACGAGCGTCCCGCCGCTTGGAGGATGCGCGATGTCTAGCTCGCCGCCGACCTGCCGCGCGCGATAGCGCATAATGTTGAGGCCCATCCCGGAGCCGTTCTTCCTGTTCTGAGGGAATCCGATGCCATCGTCCAAAATTTGCAAAGTCGTCTCATCCTCGCCGGCCTGAAGGGAAACGAGGACATTGTGCGCTTGCCCATGCCGGGTCGCGTTGTTGACCGCTTCCTGCGCGATCCGATAAAGGTGCGTTGCTTCGTCGTCGGCGTACTTTCTTTTGGGGCCAAGAGATTCGAAGGTGCAGTGAATATTCTGCAATCGGCTGATTGAGTCGGCGAGCGATTCCAACGCCAGGACAAGTCCCACCTGCGCAACATGCGCCGGGACCAATTCGTGCGCCAAATCGCGGGCTTGGATAACCGTATTTTGCAAAAGCTTCGCCAGGTTCCCGGCGGCTGTTGCTTCGGGCTTGAGATTTAATTTCCGTAGATCGTCGCATAAAGAAGCCGCGGAGCAGGCGAGCGCAGCAATGGACTGACAGAGTCCGTCGTGTAAATCTTGTCCGATCCTTCGCTGCTCGCCATCACTGATACTTACGATTTCGCGCTCGAGACGTTGCGAGCGCTCCAACAGGAAAATTCTCGTCGCGGCAATATCGCTTCGCATACGCAAACCGGATCCGGCCAGGGCGATGAGCAGGAAACTTCCAACGTGCACACTGGTTTCCCACACGCGGATCCAATTGTGCATGTAGGGATGGCCGCCGAGCTGGTCGGCCAGACACCAGGCGATGCTTGCGATCAAGGCCGCGAGAATTGCTAATGGCTTGTTACAAAACCACGCCACGACAAAAATAGGAACACCATAAAAGAGAGTAAAACTGACATCGTAACCGGTGACGAAATCCAACAGCCCGATGACGAGCAAGGCCGCCATCATTTCGGCCAAAATCAAGCCACGTTGTTGGCGCGCGAACGCCCTCAATGGTTTCATGGGAAAATCGCGCTAATGCTATCAGATATCGACTTGGTTCGGCTACAACTTTGTCGTCTATTTAACGACAAACGAGCGGCGGGTCGCCTTGCGCTCGGCGAAGGCGGCGACTGGCAGAAGACCGCGAATCAGCGACGGCGAGAGTAGCGTCGGCGGACAACCCCAGCGACCAGGGCGAACCCGGTTGCGCACAAAGCGAGCGAACTGGGTTCAGGTATGATGGTGATTGTGTAAATGGCTTGGGAAATAGGAAAAGTATGGCCCTGATCGTCCGTAATGACGGAGGTTTTCCCGCCGGTGGTCGTATTTTCGATTTGATAGACGCCAGGCAGAGCCGACGGGTCGATCTTAATGGTCAGATTCGCAATGAAATAAGTCCCGGCGCCCAACGCGGGCGCGTTGCCCGGAAGAAATCCCCCGAGGTCTTTCGCGTTCGATGGCGACAGAGTTTGCGGATAGGTCAGGCCGGGAGTTTGCAGATCGGTAAACTGGCTGCCGGTTGCGTCGCGATTCGTGATGGCGAAAAAGAACGGCGCGCTCGCACTCTGCTGCTGAAACCAGTAGGAGAGCCCATCCAGGTTCGTAACTGTGCCACCCGGAGCAAAAGTGAGATTGATCGAAAAAGTGAAGCTGTCGCCTGGCAGGTAGGTGCCGGAGTCTGGCGCGCCGTTATTATCGTTAAAACCGAAGACGGCAGTCTGGGCCGATGCCATTGACGCGGCTGCTAAAACACACGCGAACGCCGCCAGGAAATATTTCTTCTTCGATAGCTGCATAGGGAGTTGGCGTTTATAGCACAAACATCGGGGCAAAGTCTTCACATTTTTTCGAAAAATGCGTAATTCCCATTGAAAAGCTGAAGCGCTGAAAGCTGAAACTCTGAAAATGACGCCCGGCGTTGCTCTTTGCTCCCTGCTCCCAGCCTCCTTTGCTCTTTGCTCCTTGCTCCTTGCTCGTTCCTCCGGAAATTCCGCGACGGAGCGAATATGAGTTTGATCGAGCCAGAGTCTGTGTCCGATAAATTTGGAGCATCGTCCTGGGTGCGTGCTTTTTTTCAGAACCAGTTTCATTCCGGTCGCGGAGGCCGCGCCAAGCTCGCCATCTCGACGAGTTTCGGCGCCAGGCTCGTGACCACGGCGGTCAGTTTCGTCATTCTGCCGATCACCGTCCGATACCTTGGCAACGAAGGCTACGGATTGATGACAACCATCACAGCCGTTGTCGGCTGGCTCCAATTTACGAGCATGGGAATCGGTCTCGGTTTGCAAAACGCTCTCACCGAAGAAACCGCCAAAGGCAATGCCCAGACGCAGAAAGAACTTCTGAGCACAGCCGTATTTTCGCTTGTTGGAATCGGACTCTTTCTCGTGGTCGCCGGTTTGATCGTGTTTCCACATATCCAATGGCAGCGGGTTTTTCCGCCGACGACTTCGCGGTTTACCGCCGAGATTCCGTGGACAGTGCTGCTCGTTTTCTTCGGCTTTGTCAGTACCGTCGTGCTGGGCTTCGTTGGGCCGGTTTATGCTGCCCGGCAGGAGCTGCACATCGGTAACGTTCAGGTGCTGATTACAAGCGTGCTGACATTGCTCGGCACTTTCATCGCCGTGCACAATCGCTGGGGATTGCTCGGCGTCGTCATCGCCACAATCGGTATCACTTCGGTGATGCAATGGAGCTTCGCGCTTTGGACACTCTACGGCCGCGGGATCCCTGAAGTTCGTCCGGAATTTTCAAGAATCACCCGCGCCGCCGGGTCGCGAATCTACAAAACCGGAATCAGCTTTCTCGTGCTTCAAATTTGCAACATTGCCTTTTTCCAAATCGACGCCTTTCTGATTGCGCGATTTTTGACGATCGATCAAGTGACGCCGTACTCGATCGGACAAAAAGTGTTCCTCCAGACTGCGGGTATTTTCGCAGTTGTGACCGGCGCGTTATGGGCGGCCTACGGAAACGCGAAAGGGCAGGGAGATTTTGCCTGGATTCGGCGCACGCATGGGAAAATGGTGCGTATCTTTCTTTTATTTTTCGGAGGCCTCAGCATTTTCATGGTTTTATTCGGACATTGGGCGTTAGCATGGTGGGTCGGCGCAGCGGCGGCGCCGGGAACTTTGCTGATTGCGGGAATTGCGTTGTATTTTTGCGCGCGAGAGTGGATCTCCTTGCACGCGATGCTGCTCAACGGCCTCAATGTCATTCTTCCACAGGTCTGGAGTTCATCGATCACGGCGATACTTGTCATTACCCTGGATTTGCTTCTGGTGACGCGTTTGGGCCCGCTCGGTTTGGCGATTGGCGGCTTTATTGCATTTGCTGTCACTGGCGTGTGGTATCTTCCATATCTAACGGCCAAAGTTCTCCGTGCCGAGACCGCGACTGCCGCCTCGTGAGATCTGCGTGCGCGCAACCGCCAAACAAACCTGGTTAGAGTTCCTCCGGAAGCAAGAAGATGAAGCCAGTTGAGCGGGCGCGACACGTCTGGACAAGATTTCGCCAGATCGCAGCATTCGGACGGACAGGTTTCGCCACATCGGACAAACTCAAAATGTTGGTTGTTGGTTACGCCCGTGGTCACAACTTCGGAGCGAATGATTTGATTTCGCGAATCGGACGAACGCTCTTTCCTGAAATCGCAGTCCGTCCGTCTTCGCTAGGCGGCCTTACGCTCCATCTCGACCCCTCCAATCTTTCGCACCTAGTCGTAGCAGACGAAATCGTTCGCGAGCAAGTTTACGATCTCAACCTGGTGCCGTTCACGCCGGATCTTATTCTCGATTGTGGCGCGCACATCGGGATGTTCGCTTTACTTGCCGGGGCAACGTTTCCAAAATCTAAATTGGTCGCGTTCGAACCCGATCCGGAGAATTCCCGCTGGCTTCGACGACAAATCGAAGCGAATCATTTGCCGGTTGATGTTGTTCAAGCCGCGCTATCGAACGAAGAAGGCGAAGTTTTCTTTGAAGCGGGTCAAGGTTGTGGTGGCTCTCTCGCGGATGCTTCAGCGGTGTCCTCCACGGCGATTCGAGTTAAGAGTGTCGATCTCGCGAGCTACCTCGCCAAGTGTGATATCAAGAATCTTCTTTTGAAACTCGATGTGGAAGGGGCCGAGGAAAATCTGCTGCCGAAAATCATCAACGTTCTGCCGCAGAACAGTTTTCTATTCTTCGAAACGCATGGCGGGAAGGAGAGTTGGAATTGTTTGAGTGGCATTCTGGAAGAGCGTGGTTTCGTGACGAAAGTCACTCGGGCGCACGACATCTACACGGATGGAATCGCAGTGCGAAACTCCTCAATCACCGCTTCATGAGAATCTTTTGTGCCATCCGGCATTCGAACGATCCAAGTTTTTACTACGGCGGACTGTGGAGCGGGAATTTCTATCCCGCATTGCGCCAACTTGGCCATGAGATCATCGAATCGAAAGTCGACCTTCTGCCGACGAGCCGGTTCATGCACATTCCGAGTAAGTTTACTGACCAGGAGCTGGCAGTTCGCGCTGAGATTACGCAACGAATCATCGATGAGGTTCGTGCGGCACATGAGCAAGAGCCGATTGATTTATTCTTGAGCTACTTTTATAACTCGCATTTCGACTCGGCCGGCTTCGAGGAGCTTCGAGTACTGGCAATTCCCTCGGTTAACTTTTACTGCAACAGCATCTATCAATTCGAAAATGTCGCGGGCATCGCCGCGAAGGCGGATTACTCGTGGCATCCGGAGAAAGATGCGCGCGAGCTTTACCTTCGCGTCGGAGCGCATCCGGTGTGGGTGCAGATGGGCGCCGACTCCAACGTTTATCGTCCGCTGCCGGATGTTCCGAGAGAAGCGAGCGCCTGTTTTGTTGGTCAACGCTACGCCGATCGCGATCGGTGGCTTGCAGCGCTCGACCGGGCGAAGGTCCCTTTTGACATTTACGGTTCTGGTTGGAACGACGCCTCGGTCATTGGCGATGCGGAGGTCGCAAGACGGGATGCGTTTTATCTAGGGCGAGAACATTACCGCCCCGGAAGTTTCGCAAGTTACGCGCATGTAGTTCGGGAGAATGTTGCCCGAAACGGGCAGATTGGTGGACTGCTTCGAACGGCGAAACAATGGAATTATCGGCGCGAAACTAGGAGATTAGCACCGTATGTTTTTGCGCATGCAAAGGGCAGAGCCGAGAGTGTTGCGGCGACGCTCGCCGCCTACGACGTTTGCCTCAACCTCAGCAATGTCTGGTCCGACGGACGACCGGGTTCGAAATTAATTCCTCACGTGCGACTTCGAGACTTCGAAGCGCCGATGTGCCGGAGTTGCTATCTCACCGGGCACACCGCGGAAATTGCCGAGTTTTACGAAATCGGAAAGGAAATCGATGCTTACCGAAGCCAGGATGAATTAGTGGAGAAGACGCGTTTCTATTTGGCCCATCCAGACGCGGCGGAGGAGCTGCGCGAAGCGGGCTATCGCAGAGCCGTGCGTGATCACACTTGGAAACACCGTTTCAAGGAATTATTCCGTAAGATTGGACTCAGTTGAAATGATCCGCAGCTCAGTCCAACTCCCAGAAAGCGTCTGCGCTCTTATCGACCGTTTTTTTTCGCATCCCTTGAAAATTGATCGAAATGGTCAGGTACACAATATCGACCGTTCCTCGCTCCGGCACGATGAGGCGTTAATGCTAGCTTCGCTGACTTGTCATCTGCGTCCGAAGAGATCGCTCGAGATCGGCTTGGCGGAAGGAGGTTCTTGCGTCGCCATCTGCGCCGCGCGGCGAGATTGCGGAATTTTGGAGCCACATCTGGTGCTCGATCCGTTTCAAGAGACGTTGACCGGAGGTGCGGGCTTGCTCGAGTTGGAGCGGTTAGGTCTGCGAAATCTGGTCGACTGGCTTCCCGAGCGTTCGGAAGACTATTTGCACGAAGCAGTCCGACGAAATGAATCAAGTCTGGATTTTGCCTTCGTTGATGGTGGCCATCAGGTTGGTCAAAAGCTCACCGATGCTTTCTACCTGGACAAAGTGTTGCGACCCGGCGGTGTTATTGCATTCCACGACGGGCTGCTCATCTCGACTGCAACTGCTGTGTATTTTCTAGTGAAGGAACGCGGCTACAGCATTGTTCCGTTACCGCCAGATGGTTCTTGTCGTCGACTATTGCGGGGCGCGAAGCACGGCTTGCGACTTGGATGGTGGTACTCTACACAAGTCATTCCCGCGATGTGCCGCAGTTTGGTGGCAGTCAGAAAGGCAAGCACACAATGAACTTAAACGTCCGGTCGCGCTTCTCGTCGCTCCAATTCCGGCCGATTGGATAACGATTTAATCGAATGCGCCTGATGCAGTTCATTGGTCTGCGTCGATTGCTGCCAAAGCGATTGCGAGAACCGTTCCGCGGCAAATGGAACAATCTACTGAAGCGGGAAGAGCATTTTCGCGAACGCCGATTTTATCAGCAGTTCATCGAGCGCGAAGATCTTGTCTTCGATGTTGGCGCCAATCGCGGTCATAAAACGGCGGCATTTCTTTCTTTGGGAGCGCGAGTTGTGGCAATTGAGCCCAATCCGGTTTGTGCAAATTATATGCGCGAAAATTATCGAGGTGATTTGGAAGATGGGCGATTGCGTGTGGAGGAAATTGCAATCGGGTCGCAAGCAGGTGAACTCGTCCTGACTACTTTCGCGTCCGAGTCGGAAATGTGTTCCGGCTCGAAGCGATTTCTGGATTACGCGCATGAGATTGGTTTCATCGGCGCGAAGGTGATAAAAGCCCAAGTGCGAACTCTCGACGACCTGGTTGGCCGCTTCGGTCTGCCAAAGTTTATCAAGATCGATGCTGAAGGCATGGACGCAGACATTCTGAAAGGTTTAGATCATCGGCCCCAGCTCTTGTCGTTTGAGTTCAACACCTCGCCGCGACTCTGGGAAGACACATGCGAGTGTTTTGAACAAGCGTCCCGTCTTGGATTTTGTGAAGCGAATTTTACTTTCGGCGTCGACCCGAAGCTTCGACTGAAATCGTGGATCGGCGTTGACGCCATGCTTTCCGAAATCCAACGGCTAGGTCGATCCGACGAGCTGTGGGGAGATATCATCGTTCGATAAGCGTCGTGTCTACGCCTTCTCCATCGCGTATTCCAGCGTCCGCCGTCATCGCGACGCGAAATCGCGCGGAGAGTCTTTCAAAAACATTCGAGTCGTAGGAGCAAGGAGCCCGCCAGCGCAGGTAAACTCCGGGTAGCGATTCTCTGTGTAACACAGATTGCTTGGCACAGATTGTGTTCTGTGTTATAAACGTTCAACATGAAAACAATCGCTGTTTCTGAAAAAGCCTACACCCGGTTGGCTTCGTGGAAGACCGGCAGGGAAGACACATTTTCCGCCGTAATCGAGCGGCTAATACCACCGAAAGGCACCCTCGGTGCGGCCTTAGAAGCAGTGCAATCGTTACCAGATTTGCCGGCGCATGATTTCGCGTCATTGGAAAAGGCGGTTAACGCCACGCGGAAAAGGCTGCGCACACCATGGAAGTAGTGGCTGATACCACGGTTCTGATCGACCTGTGGCGCTATCGAAAGACGCCACGTCGCCTCGCTGACCTGACCAAAAAAGTGGGCGATGCGGCGATCCTGGTCCCATGGGTCACGCAGGCCGAATTTTCCCGCGGCGCACTGTTTCAGGGCGTTTCTCTGGAAGCGCTGGCTGAATTTTACGAGGGCTTTCATCTGCTGGCGCTCGATCAAGCGACGATGGACGCTTATTGCCGCCTCTGGGTCGCGATGGCGAAACGCGGGCGCGCCCCCGACTATCCAGACTTGTGGATCGCCGCCTGCGCCGAAGCCCGCAAGGTTCCTGTCTTGACCCGCAATCCGAGGCATTTTCCAAACGTCCCGGATTTGGATGTGATTGGTTACTCGATCGGCTGATGGCTGATTCAACCGAGTTAATCTCCGTCTCCGCGGTGGTCCCAACGCGCGACCGCTTCCTGGCGCTGCAAAAAACTCTGGAGAGTCTCGCAGGGCAATCTACTCAGCCGTTGGAAATCATCGTGATCGATGCTTCGAAAGATTCCGAAACGAAGCTGCTCTGCAAACGCGGGATTCCTGGCCTGCAATCGCAAATAAAATGGGCGGCGGCGGAGGTTCCCGGCGCGGCGGCACAGCGAAATCAAGGGGCCGCCTTGGCGGCCCAATCATTCATTTGGTTTTTCGACGACGATATCGTGTTCGAACCGCAGTGTGTCGAGCGCTTGTGGTATGCATTGCAATCCGATCCGCAGCTTGGCGGAGTCAACGCGATGATAACGAATCAGAATTACGGGAAGCCGGGCGCGATTAGCCGATTTATGTTTCGCGTAATGAATGGTAAACGGGAGCCGACCTATGCCGGCCGCGTCATCGGTCCAGCCATCAATCTGTTGCCGGAAGATCGAGAGGATCTGCCGGAAGTTGTTCCGGTGGAGTGGTTGAACACAACCTGCACGATTTATCGGCGAGAAGCTTTGCCTGATCCACCGTTTCGCGCGGAGTTTACCGGCTACTCTTTGATGGAAGACCTGGCCCTTTCGCTTGAAGTCGCGAGAAACTGGAAGCTGGCCAACGCGCGGACCGCACGCATCGTTCACGAGAGTCAGCCGGCCGATTACAAATCGGACGAGTGTTCCAGAAGTTGCATGGAGCTGGTCAACCGCCACTTCATCATGACCCGGATCATGGGGCGACGCGGCCTGGTCGATTATGCCAAGCTCCTCCTGTGGGAGTTGTTCTCGATCGCCTCGGCAGGGGCGGACCATAGCCGGCGCAAAATGTTGCTCTATATATTAAGAGGGAAATGGCGCGCAGTGAGACAAATTGCCTCGGGGGGCGGAAGCCAAGCGCCAAGAGCTAAGAGCAGGGAGCAGGGAGCGGGGAGCAAAGGGCGGAGAGCGTGAGCGACCCTTGCCGCTTACCGCTTCGCCCTTAGCAGATTTTGCCGAGGTCTGTTATTCTTCAGAAGATGCCGCCGAAAGTTGTTCTCGGAATTGTGACCCGCGACCGCGCGGCGATTTTGCCAAAAGCGATCGATTCTGCGCTGGCCCAGAACTGTTCCAACTGCGGTATCTGCGTGCTCGACGACGGTTCGACCGACGATACCAGCGCCTTGGTCCGGCAATATCCGCAGGTCACATTGATTAGCTGGCCGCGCTCGCAAGGCTACGTCGCCGCCCGCAACTACCTGATGCGAAACCTGGCCGCGGATTACTTCGTTAGTCTGGATGATGACGCGCGGTTTCTGAAGGGCGACGAAATCGCGGCCGGAGTAAATTATTTAGAGAGCCGGCCCGACGTCGCGATTGTCGCCTTCGATGTTCTGTCGCCGGATCAGCGAACACCGCGGCGTCGAACTGAGCCCCGGCCCACTCCGACATTCATTGGCTGCGGACATATCGCGCGACTTACCGCAATCAAGAAAATCGGCGGGTACGCGACTGCTCCCGGCGGATACGGCGGCGAGGAGAAAGATTTATCGCTTCGCCTGATGGACGCCGGCTACGGAGTCATGTTGATGCCCGGCGTGCACGTCTGGCACGAGAAGACGACGGTCGCACGCGATTTAGTCGAACAACATCGCTCGGGGGTGTGCAATGATTTTGGCATGACTCTGCGCCGCACACCGCTCGCTGTGCTGCCGCTCGCTTTGCTGGCGAAGCTTTACCGGCATTTTCGGTTCGCCCGCACGCACAACTTGGAGCGACCGTTTTGGGACGGCCTGCAATTATTTCTCCAGTCGATCCCGGAATTGTGGCAATCTCGGAAACCGGTCCGCTTCGCAACGCTGCAAAAATATTTGAAGTTGAGCAAGGAGCAGGGAGCTCGCCACGGCGAGTTCGTCCTTCGGCGAACAGGGAGCGGGGAGGCGCGAAAACCCTCCTGATCTGTGTTATCCGCGTAATCCGTGGTTTCTGGCTCTGCTAGATTTTTCGGTGTGGTGTGGGATCACCAGATTTGTGCCGTCGCTTGTAGTAGTTAAATAATCAGCGTCCTGTAAATGAACCTCGAAGTGATTCTTCTACGAATGCCGCGCGGCCTGCTCAGCCGGTTCCGGATATTTTTCTATCGGATGCTCGGAATGAGGATCGGACACGGCAACCGGATCGAAGGGAAGGGGAGATGCCGGCGGTTGCCACAGATCAGCATCGGCAATTACAATGCTTTCACCCAGGGCTGCTGGCTTTGGCCGATCGACGCGCCTTTTGACGGAACGCGAATCAAAATTGGCAACGGCAATTATTTTAACCGCAATCTGATGATCGATGCCTGCGGCCAGGTTGAAATCGGTGACGGCAACATGTTTGGCCCCGATGTCTATATCGCCGATTCGAACCACACCTTTGGCGGCGGAGTCGCGCCGCACAAGCTTCCGATGGACGTCGGCAAGGTGAAGATCGGAAACAACTGCTGGATCGGCGCTCACGCAGTCATTCTGAAAGATGTCGATCTTGGCGATGGTTGTGTCGTTGGAGCCGGCGCGGTCGTCACAAAAAGTTTTTCAGCCGGCTCGGTCATCGCCGGCGTGCCCGCGAAATTGTTGTAGCCGGATTTGACTGCAACAAATCAACCACGGATGCCGCTGATATGAACATAGGTCAGAATCTGCTTCTGTGATTCGTGTCATCCGTGTAATCCGGAGTTCTGAGTCTGAATACGAAACGAAACCCGAACCAATCTGCGATATCCGTGTAATCAGTGGTTCTAATCTCCTAACTGCTTGAAAGCTCTGCTCGCACATCCGGGGACGCAGTATTCGGGGCAGTTAGCCAGACAACTGCACCGTCACGATTGTCTACTACGCTTTTGGACCAGCTTTGGGTTGGTCGAGAACGGCCTGATTGACCGGGCAATTCGCGGGGCGATGCCGACTCCGCCCGATTGGTTGGGGCACCGAACTGTGACCGGTGTTCCCATCGACAAGATTCGAACGATCCCGTGGCTCGAATTCGCCGCCCTGTTGCGCCTGCGTCTCGGAGGAGAGCCACAGGTTGTCATGCATTGGCGCAACGAACGATTTCAGCGTGCGATTGCGCAAGCTGACATCGAAGAAAGCGACGCCGTGATCGGCTTCGACACCTCAGCGAACATCCTGGCCGATCGTGCGGCTGGCCTCGGTCGTCCACTCATCCTCGATCAAACGATCGCACATCCCCGATCAAAGCACCGCGTCTATGAAGCGATCAAAGCACAATATCCTGATTGGGCAGATGATCTCGACATTCGTCCGGACACAATCGGTGCAGCGGAAGAGTCCGAGCATCGAAAGGCCGCAAAAATTGTTGTCGCGAGCTCCTTCACCAAACGAACGCTGGTCGAGAACGGCATAGCGGAGAACAAAATCATCCTCAATCCGTATGGCGTCGATTTAAAACGGTTCTCGATCCGGCATCAGGAAAGCCGCATTAGACCATTTCGATTTTTGTTTGCCGGATTGGTCTGTGCGAGGAAGGGAATTCCACTCTTGCTGCAAGCGTGGCAACGATTGAAACGCAGCGATGCCGAATTGTGCATTGTCGGTCCGCTAACACCAACGGCTGCGGCAAAATGTCGAAGCGACGGCAACGTCAATGTCCTTGGAAAGCTGCCCCATACAAGCGTCGCGTCGATGATGTCGGAAAGCGATGTCTTTGTGTTTCCGAGTTATTTCGAGGGGTTCGGTCTCGTCTTATTGGAAGCAATGGCTGCCGGGTTGCCCGTAATAACCACGACGGCAACAGCGGCGCCGGATATTATCACGGACGGTAGTGACGGTTTTATCATTAAGTCCGGAGACGCGGATGCGCTCGCAACCAAAATGGAATTCTGTCTCGGAAATCGCGAACGGGTCGCGGAGATGGGATTAGGCGCGCGAGCCAAGGCAGAACGATTCAGCTGGGATGCTTACGGCGATCGCTGGACTAAAATCCTGCAAGAAATTAACCGCGGATGACACGGATATCGCGAATAAAAAACCAGGACAACCTCTCTCTGATTTGTGTCAATCGTGGTTAAGAAATCATAGCTTCGCTCGATGCTCGCGATTCTCACGACTCATCCAATTCAATATCAGGTGCCGCTTTGGCAGGCGCTGGCGAAGGATGGACGCGTGCCGTTTGAAGTCTGGTATCTGACCCTGCACGGCACCCAGCCGAGTCACGACCGCGAGTTTGGAAAAGAGTTTGCCTGGGACCTGGAAATGTTGTCCGGCTATCCGCATCGATTTCTGGACGTTGCTTCCGGAGCAACGCCGTCCTCGTTTTGGAAATGCCGGCTGAAAGAGAAATTGCGCGATCGAATTCGTAAATCCGGGACGCGCGCCTTGTGGATCCAGGGTTGGCAGGTCGCGGCCTATTGGCAGGCGGCCTGGGAAGCAAAAGCTGCCGGAGTCGAAGTTTGGTTGCGCGGCGAGAGCAACGATCTCGCGCCAACACCGTGGTGGAAATCGCCGGTCAAACACATTGCGTTGGGGCGTCTATTCGACAGAATCGATCGCTTCCTTTACATCGGGTCGGCCAATCGGCGGCTGTATCAGAAGTTCGCAGTTCCAAACGAAAAGCTTTTTCCCGCGCCCTACGCAGTGGACAATCAGAGGTTCGCTGAGCAAGCCGAAGCCCTCAGAGGTCAGAGGTCAGTGGTCCGTGGTCAGTGGTCTATTCCCAATGATGCGTTTTGTGTTTTGTTCTGTGGAAAATTCATCCCGAAGAAGCGGCCGATGGATCTGATCGCAGCCGTCCGGCTGCTCGGCAAGGAGCGGGGAGCAGGGTGCGGGGAGCAAGCGAAGATTCACCTTCTTTTTGCGGGTTCGGGAGAACTCGGCGATGCATTGCGCTCGAGGTGCGATGTCGTCTTCGACGCCGACGCGCATCAGAGATCAGAGGACAGAGAACAGACGTCAGTGGCTAGCTCCCAGCTCCCTGCTCCCGGCTTCAGAAACCCTTCGGCTTCGTTCGCTGGCTTTCTGAATCAGACCGAAATCTCAAAAGCCTACGACGCCGCGGATGTTTTAGTTTTGCCAAGCGACTATCACGAAACCTGGGGCCTCGTAGTCAACGAAGCGATGGCGAGCGGCCTCCCGTGCATCGTCAGCGATCAATGCGGCTGCGCGGAAGATCTTGGCAAGATTTCATCAAACGCGATCTACGAATGCGGTAACATAAAATCATTGGCGACAGAACTAACAACGTTTGCGAAGCATGGGAAACGAGAAGTCTTTGCACGCGACCTCCAATATTATTCGTTCGACGAGACCGTGAAAACAGTTGCCGATATTTGGTCGCGTTAAGCCATGCGCATCCATGCGATAGTCCTGGCGCTTAACGAAGAGATATTCATCGAGAATCAGCTCAAAACGCTCTATCCGTTCTGTTCCGGAATCAGCGTTCTGACCCAACACGATCGCGATTGGTACGGAAAACAAGTGAAGCCGGATCGCACCGTTGAATTGGTTTCCAATTTCCCTGATCCAGAGGGAAAGATTCATCTCATTTTGCGAAGATGGCGAGACCAAGCGGCAGCGTTGAATTCGGAAATGGGAGCGCTTTCCTGCCGACCAGCGCGACGAGTCCAAAGCCACGGCACGCCGCAACAGGAAATCCAACGATTTCATTCCATGCCCGACTACTTCTGGATCGTCGATGCCGATGAGATTTACGATCCGGCTACAATCCCAGCTTTGCTCGAGCTTCTGGAAAAACGGCGTCCACGAGGGATGCGCGTTCACGGCTACAACTATCTCAGGACGTGGAACCGGCGGGTTCCGATGGAAGCGGTGCCATTCTGCCAGTTTGGGTTCGTTCGTCCCGGCGTTACCTTCACTTCGATTCGCCAGGTCACATGGAACGAGTCGCGGCTACAAAAACTGCTTCGGTTCCTGCGGTTGCCCGACTTCTCTGCCCGCATTTTCGGTTTCATCGAATGTCCGAAAAGTGTGGCGGTGTTTCATCACGGGTCCTGGCTAGGGAACACTGACCGGTTGCGGGCGAAGGCCGCCAAGTCAGCGCACACCTGGATAGATCGGGACGATTACGCGGACTCGCTCGAGAAGTTTCCTTTCGAGTTTGTTCCCACTTCAGCTCTTCCATCGTCGATCCGGAACGCAGAATGGCCTGATGGATATCTCGAAGCGAATTCCAATGATCGACGCTAAGGCTCTTCTCGGTCGTCTTGAATCTAGTGCTCTACTGTTTTCCGCAGTGCATCGATATGGCGGCGGAGCCGACACAAGTCGGAGGGTATTCGTCAACCTCGTTCACGCTGGCGCTGTCGTGATCGAAATCGGCGCGAACCAGGGAATCTATACGGCCCTGTTCTCGCGTCTGGTTGGAAGAACGGGACAAGTTCACGCGTTCGAGCCGGTAAGTAGCAGTTTCGAACGGCTTCTTGCGCGAGTGCATTCACTGGGCGCAACGAACATTTCGGCATGCCAAATGGCTGTTGCGGATGGGTCGGTGAGCGAGCGGGAAATAATCATACCCGGCGCGGACTCTGAACAAGCCTCGCTGGTCCGTCATACTGCCGCTTCGTGGGCGAGCTCCACCCAAACTCGGAGCGAACTGGTCCAGGTCACATCTCTGGATGCATATTTGAGGAAGCACGACATTTCGCACGTCGACTTCGTTAAACTCGACGTTGAGGGCGCCGAATTGTCTGTTCTACAGAGCGGCCGCGAGTGCTTCACCCGACAGAAACCCGTCTTACATCTGGAGATAGAATCCGAGTGGCTGCACGATTTCGGAGCAACCGCCCACGATTTATTTCAGCTACTGCGGTCTTATGGCTACAAGCTTGCCTACAGGGTCGATGCCAAACGTTTAAAGGGATTCTGCAGAATTGCCGAATCCGAATATTCAGCCCTGCTCAGCAAGCGGGTGTCCGGTGACTTTCTCTTTTCCGTGTGGCCGTTGTAGGGTGGGAAAACTCGATTGGCGCTGGAAACTACCAAATGCCTAACATTGGGAAACAGTCGCCAACGGCGAGGGAGCAGACGATCGGGACTGTTGGCGTCCAACCTTTCCGAATTTTAGCGATTGTTCCAGGCGCTTTTTGCTTTGGACTTCAGAATATCACTCTTGCGCTCTTCGAAAGAATTTCGAAAGAAGTTCCCAGTCACTTTCTCGTCACGAAATGGAACGACGGCGAGTTCCCGGGTCGCTTGCGGAGACTCGACATCCCATTCACGGAAACATGGCTGGGCATGTTCTCGCGCAAGCTCGATTGGTGCAATTTAAGAATGACGATCGAATGTTTGATCAAACTGCCGTCGGCTTACGTTGTGCTCGCGCGCCTTATTCGCCGGTTTCAACCGACGTGCATCTTTCTGGCAAATCATCACGAAGCGATCCTGCTTTGGCCGATGTTATTGTTCCTGAGAAAGAAAGTGGTGTGTCATCTGCACGACGCTCCGCCGGCGATTCCGTTTCAGAAAGCAAGTTATCGGATCTGGCGAACGGGAATTGGCCGCTTCATCTTTATTTCCCAGAGCGCACGCGCGCGGATGGCTGAGCTCGGTCCAATTCATCAGAATGACGCTGTGATCTGGAATGGGGTTGAGATACGAGACCTGATCGTGCCGCGAAAACGGACAAATCGGTTTTCCACAACGTTCGGATGGCCAGCGGACTCTCTGATCGTCGGGATGACCGGGCAGATGACGCCAACAAAAGGACACGAGGATTTTATCGCCGCCGCCGCTTTAGTCGCGCGCGCGAATCCCAGGGCAAGATTTGTGATTGGCGGCAAATCGATCGAGCCATTTTTTTCTACCCTTCGGGCACAGATTGCGGCCGAAGGTTTGCCAGGCGTTATAGAATTTTCAGGCTGGGCCGAGAGCGCGTCGGATTTCTTCGATGGAATCGATCTATTTGTTCTGGCTTCGCGCCATGATGAAGGGTTTGGACTCGTTCTTGCTGAAGCTGGAGAAAGAAGCCTGGCCTCGGTCGCAACTCGCAGCGGCGGCGCAATCGAAATAATTGTCGATGGAGAAACCGGAATTTTGGTGAAAAAGACAAATCCTGACGAAATGGCCTCGGCAATTCTAAAACTGCTTGAGGACGAGCAGCTCCGGCAAGAGACGGGTGGACGGGCCCGCGCCCGGGTGATAGAATTCTTCAACTTGGATCGCCAGGCCGGGAAAATTAAAGCGTTTCTCGCCGGCATCTAGAAACCGCTTCGAACGTGTCTGGTTCACTGAACCTCGTCTTTCTCCAATGCCTGGTTGCTCTCGCCGGGTTCATTTTCCTCCTGATGAAGAGAGGAACAGCGTTAATGGGCATCACCTGCCTTTTCGCGTTCTCTGTCTCAAGCGCAAGTCTGTCCGGTTTCTTTTTCGGACGGCTCTTTGGATTGCCCGAGAATTGGATCACTCCGGAGCACGAGAAAGTCTTCGCCTACTCAGGCTGGGCAGCTCTGGCCATTGTCGTCGCCATGTGGCTGGCTTGGAAACCGTCCAAAAAAGAAATCTCAGATGGGAATTCTCGACCTGACCTTTTCCCATGGATCACGGACCGCTTTGTCTATTTTGCTCTAGCGCTCGGGGCGGTGGGCACGATCGCTCTTGCCTTTCTCTCAACTGTTCCAACCATTGGAACAGCGCTTCATCTTTTATCGAGCTGGTTGAAAGTGGGTCTGATTGCCGCGGTTATTCTTTTCAAGAAGGATGGAAGCGTTCGGCCTCTGCTCGTCGCGCTGGGCTTGTACCTTCCCGCGACTGCGGTTGCCGCGCTGAGCAGCGGTCATAGCCCGGTCTCGCTCGATGCGATTGTTCCGATTGCGCTGGTCGCGACCTGCTTCAATCGAGTGACCATCATGTCATTTTTCAAGCTGGTTCTCTGGATGATCCCGTGCATGTATTTGATGATCGGATGGATGGCATCTCGCAACATGATCCGGTCCGGCGCGTTGGAGCAATTTTCAATTGGTGAGCGAGCGGCGCGATTCGGCGACGCTTTGGTGGATGAGCTGGTTCATGCCAAGGTCACACCCTACGACATTCAAGACCTGCTCTTCTTGCGCATCGACATGAGCGATATCCTCGCGCAGGAAATCGTATTCGAGACGTCGCCTAGCGGCGAAGACGAATTCGCCTACGGAGGAACACTGTTAGATGGATTGTACTCAGTCGTGCCGCGGGCGATTTGGGCCGACAAACCGACTGTGGCCGGCTATGCGGATTTTGTCGGCCATTACACCGGAACGAGTCGTGATGACGACACATCTGTTGGCGTGCCTGTCCAGTTCGAGCTGTTTGCAAACGGGGGATCAACTGCTGTAATCGTTGGCATTTTCATTTTGTTTTACGTGTGCGCGCGCCTCGAGCGCTTCCTGGCCACAACCAGGCGCCCTCTCCATGTGATCATGCCAGCGATGATGTTCCTGGTCTCTTTTGCCGCCGGCGTCGAGCAAATCATGCTGGTCTTCTCGAGCGCGCTGGCGGGCGCGATGACCGTTTTCATCATTGCAAGAATGATTGAGATGCTCTTTCCACAGTTTCTCGGGGGATCCGGTTCTGAGCGAAAAAGAGGCGTGCTGCGAAGACCGTTGCCGGCTGCGGCTTAGCCGCGCGTCGCATGCCGTCATCGCAAACCGCGAGCGGTCCTTCATGCCGAGTGCACGTCTGGGTGCCGGAGCTCATCTCGAAACGCGGCGGCATTCAAACTTTTTCGCGATGCCTGGTTGCGGCCCTGACCGAGATTCTCGGCCGAAACAACGTGCAGGTGATGGCAAAAAATGATTCCGATCTCGATCTTAAATCGGAGCAGATAGTGGCGCTTTCGCGCGGATGGGGAAGCTGGCATTCCGGCTTGCGCACCTTCGTTTTTTTCTCGGGAATTATCTGGTCGGCGATGCGCTTGCGACCACAAATCGTCATTGCAACGCATCTTAATTTTGGACTTGCCGGCTACGTTTTGAAACGCCTTACCGGAATTCGTTACTGGTGTGTCGCCCACGGCATCGAAGCCTGGAATCTGAACCGTCCAGCCGCGCGATTTGGCTTGCTCAGAGCGGACCTGATCCTGGCGGTGAGCAATTATACGCGACAGCGGCTTTTGACCGAGCAGCCGCTTAATCCGGAACGAATTGTCATTCTGCCAAACACGATCGATCCGGAAGGTATGAAGGCGCGCCCCAAACCGGCTTATCTCATGCGCCGGCACGCGCTGACGGTGCGGAACAAAATTGTGCTGACCGTCGCGCGCCTGGCCGAGCCGGAACGTTACAAGGGCTACGACCAAATCGTGCGCGCACTTCCGGCGATTAAGAAGAAGATCCCCGACGTGAGATATGTCTTGGTCGGTGAAGGCGAGGACCGAGCGCGGATTGAAGGATTAATTCGCCAGTTAGATCTTTGCGGCGCAGTCGTTCTGGCCGGGGCGGTGCCGGCAAAAGAACTCGCGGACTATTACAATATTTGCGACGTGTTCGCGATGCCGAGCAAAGGCGAAGGTTTTGGCATTGTCTATCTCGAGGCCCTGGCCTGCGGTAAACCAGTGCTGGCGGGAAATAGCGACGGCTCATCTGAGCCGCTGCAAAATGGGAAGGTGGGAGTTCTGGTCGATGCTGATGATGTGGATGGAATTGCGTCCAGTCTTACGAACATCCTCGACGGAACTTATCCGCTCGATGCACTCTACTCTCCGGAGCGGTTGCGCGAAGCGAGCTTGCGAGAATTCGGCTTTGACGTGTTTAAAGAACGGCTCTCGAGTTTGCTGGAAGCAAACGCCAAGAGCTAAGGGCCAAGAGCTAAGAGGCACGGAGCGGGGAGCCAAGAGCTAAGAGCCAACGGCGAAGAGCGACGAGGCGGACCTCTAAAGCGTACGGGAAAAATTGGTGATTTTGCGACTTAGGCTGTCGCAAGCAGTGAGAAGCGGGTCAACTTCAGAACCTGCAAACAACTGTAGCCTTTCGAATACCATCAGCATCGAAGCGTCTTCAAACAACGATCGTCGGGCAATATTCAAGAACTGGACGAATTCTGCCGTATGAGAACTTGCGGAACCCTCGGAAATGTTATTCGAAATCGACAGCCCGGCTGCGCGGAGCTGTTCGGCGTAACGAAAGAGTTTTCGCCGGTCGAGTTTTTCCGCGAGCTTGTGAAACTGCACTGCCAAATCAGCAGCCAATTGCCAGATTTCTAGATCTTCAAATCGAAAATGGGGGCGCATATTTACCGAGTTACACGAAAGTCATTCGTTAGGAAAGCCGTTCGTTATCTCCTTAGCCTGCCCCTAGCCTTTCGCCCTTTGCTCCTTTGGTCTTCGCCGGTCGCTCTTACCCCTTCGCTCGCTCCGTTCTTCGCCCTTGCCCCTTTGCTCTTCGCCCGCCCGCGCTTAGCTTGAGCGCCATGTGCGGGATCGCCGGAATAATTTTGTCTGAATCGAGACCGGTTAATTTGGAACCGGTTCTCGCGCGGATGCGCGACGCGATGAAACATCGCGGTCCGGATGACAATGGGATCGTTCTGCTTCCTGAAACAACAGGCGGCTTCGTAAACACCCGCCTCGCGATTCTCGATCTTAGCTCGGCCGGTCATCAGCCGATGAGCACACCGGATGGCAGGTTCTTCATCACTTTCAACGGCGAGATCTACAATTTCGAAGAGCTGCGAAACGAACTCCTGGCCGATGGAGTTGAGTTGAAGTCACATTCCGACACCGAAGTTATACTGCGACTTTTTGAGCGCGATGGTCCGGCCTGTCTGGATCGACTCGTTGGGATGTTCGCGTTTGCGGTTTGGGATGCTCGAGAGAAAAGCTGTTTTCTGGCGCGAGACCCTCTTGGAATCAAACCGCTCTACTATTCGGCGTTTCCCAAAAATCTCGTTTTTGCGTCGGAGCAGCGAGCTCTGCTCCAGTCAGATCATGTTCCAAAGCAACTGTCAGCCGAAGGTCTGTTCAATTATTTCTTGAACGGAACAGTGGCCGAGCCTGGAACATTACTCGAAGGCATCAGGGTCCTGCCGGCCGGCCACTATCTTTTTTGGCAGGACAACCGGGTGACCATTCAGCGCTACTGGCAGATTGCCTTTTCCTCGACCTGGTCGAATGGCGCTGAACCGGCTGCATTTCTAAGAGATGCGCTGTTGCAATCGGTGAAGCGGCATTTTGTCAGCGACGTCCCGGTCGGAGTCTTTCTTAGCGGCGGAGTCGATTCTTCCGCGATTGTCGCCTTGGCCAAGACCTCGGGCTATGACGATCTTCGGACGTTTAGCATTTCACTGGATGATCCGGATTTGAACGAAGGCGATGTCGCGGAGAGGACGGCGAAACATTTCCAGACCAGACACACAGATTGGCGACTGACCGGGGCGGCGGGGGCGGGTTTGTTGGATGAATTTATCAAGAAGATCGACCGGCCAACCATCGACGGTTTCAATACTTTTTGTGTCTCAAAGGTGGCGCACGACGCGGGGCTCAAGGTTGTCCTTTCCGGACTCGGCGGGGATGAACTGTTTGGTGGATATCAAACATTTAAACGAGTGCCAACGGTGCTGGAGTGGGGGATGGCGATGAACAAATGGCCCTACCTCAAACAATGGATTGGCCGGGTCCTGGAGCGAACTCTGCCAAGCAGTCCGCTGCGACGAATTGGAGCGTTTCTTGAAGGACCGCCGACCATTGAATCGGCTTATCAAACCGTGCGCGGAGTGTTCACGCCGGCGGAGGCTGCTGTCTTGTGTCAACACTATCTCGGAGACGACGTTGTTTTTGAAAAAACCACGGTCGATCCATTGATCTCCGGTATTTCCGCGCACGATGCAGTGGCACAATTGGAAATTGAGCGTTACATGCGCAATCAACTGCTGCGAGACAGCGATGTCTTCAGCATGGCCTTCAGCCTGGAGCTCCGCGTGCCTTTCGTGGATCGACAGCTAGTTGAATCAGCGGCCCGCATTCCGGCGGCGGAAAGATTGCGCAGCGGCAAGCAGCTTTTGGCCGAAGCCGTGCCGGAAATTCCGGAATGGGTGGTAAAGCGAAAAAAACAGGGGTTCGTTTTTCCATTCGCGCACTGGATGAAGGATGAATGGCGAGCCATTCTCGCCGAAAGAAATACACTGGCCGATGTCACTCTTGGCAGTTGGTATCAAAAATGGTCGATATTCGTTCTGGAAAAATGGCTGGCCGGAATGCAGATCAAACTGGAGCCAGCGGCCCACTGAAGGTCCTGCACGTTATTCCATCCGTTTCCCGGTCCGAGGGTGGACCGAGCTACGCAGTGTTCGCCTTTGCGCGCGCCGCAAATGCGGCCGGCAATGAAACATTAATTGCTACCACCGGTGATGATGAGACGGGTCGAAACAAGGAGATCGAATGCATTTTTTTCCGTCGCGATTTTCAGCCTTACAAAATTTCATTTTCACTTCGCCGCTGGTTGGATCGACATGCTCGTGAGTTCGATCTGGTGCACATCCACGCGTTGTTTTCGTTCAGTAGCCGGACGGCTGCGCATGCCGCGCAAAAGCAGCGCGTCCCGTACATAGTTCGCCCGCTCGGCGTTTTGAATCGCTGGGGTCTGGCGAATCGCAGGCCATTCTTAAAGCGGTTCTGGTTGCGATTCGTTGAGCTGCCGATTCTGACAGCCGCGGCGGCGATTCATTACACAACCGACGCCGAGCGCGACGAAGCGGCAATGATCGATCCGAAAATCGCGCAGCTGAGATCGTTTGTTGTTCCGATCCCGGTGGATCTTCAGATGTCAGATGTCAAAGGTCAGGGTTCAGAGTTTTTGCAAAAATATCCGCAGGCCGCCGGAAAAAAAATCGTCTTGTTCCTGGCGCGATTGGATGAAAAGAAAGGCCTCGACCTTCTCCTTGAAGCTTTCGCCTCGGCCAAGCAAGAGCATCCTGATTCGTTGCTCGTCATCGCCGGCGATGGGCGTGCGAGATTCGTCCGCGGGCTTCATCAACAAGCTGAACGATATGGGATCGCGGAGCATGTCCTTTGGACCGGTTTTCTGGGTGAATCGGAAAAAGCAGCTGCATTTTCGGCCGCAACCATTTATGTGCTGCCTTCGTATTCCGAGAATTTTGGAATTGCCGCGGCGGAAGCGCTTGCGTCTGGTGTCCCGACGCTGCTCAGCGATCAAGTGGCGATTGCGCGCGATGCGGCAAATGCCAAGGCCGCGTTCGTAGTCCCCGCGCGGGTTCCTGAGCTGACGAGAGCGATTGGGCAATTGCTGAGCGACCCGAAAGTGCGAGAGGACCTCGGTAGAAACGCGAAGCTCGCGGCGCAACGTCTGTTTTCGCCAGCGCGCGTCTCAGATCTGCTTGTCTCGGAATACCGCCGAATTCTAGGATCGAACCGCACCGCTTGAATGATTTCACGACAGACCAAGGCATTTTTTTATGCAATCGCCGGTCCGGCGATGAAATTGAATGGCGTTTTCTACCGCGCCTTCCGGGCGCCAACGCGCGGAGTGGTAAGAGTGCAGTTAGGTCCGGGCAGGGAACATTATTTGAAGAACTGGATTAATCTCGATGCCAATTTGTTTACCAGAAATTGCGACGTCTGGGTTGATTTCAGAAACAGATTTCCATTCCCGGATGCGAGCGTCGATGCTTTTTATTCTCATCACGTTCTCGAACACCTTCCGGACAATCGGTTGTTAACTCACTTCCGTGAGATTTTCCGTTGCCTCAAACCTGGCGGCGTTTTCCGCATCGGAGGACCGAATGGCGATGAAGCAATCAGGAAGTTTCAGGAGGGCGACCGCGATTGGTTCGGCGATTTTCCCGACAAACGCGAGAGTCTGGGCGGTCGTTTTTCTAACTTCATTCTTTGTCGGGGCGAACACCTTGCCATCCTGACCTTTTCCTGGCTGAGCGAACTCGCTGGTGCGGCCGGATTTCCTTCGTTACGGCGCTGTCGTCCAGTGACTGAGACAAATTTCCCGAACATGTTTGACGCCAACGTGCTGAACAATGAATGGGAATCGACGCCGGACGCGCCGCACACTCTGATTGTCGAAGGTCAAAAGCCGTAATTTGGGCGCACGAACTCCATGACTCCCATCACGGCGCTGATTTTGACTTGCAACGAAGAGAAAAACATTGGCCCAACGTTGGCTGCGCTGTCGTGGATCTCTGAGGTTGTGATCATTGACAGTGATAGCACGGATCGGACGCTGGAAATTGCGCGAGCATCGCATCCGAACGTGAGGATTGTTACGAGACCCTTCGATACTCATGCCAAGCAGTGGAACTTCGGTCTCGAACAGGTTCGGACGGCATGGGTCCTGACATTGGACGCCGATTATCAATTGTCGCCTGAGCTGAGTTCCGAAATACAGAATCTGAATCCCGACCAGGAATTGGCGGGTTACGAAGCGGGATTCGAATATCGCGTTTTTGGTCACCCACTCAGGACGTCGGTCTACCCGCCGCGCGTGGTATTGTTTCGCCGCGAGCGCGCGAGTTATTACGATGACGGGCACACTCAACGCCTTCGACCAAATGGTCCGGTAAAACCGCTGACGGGATTGATCTATCACGATGATCGCAAATCGCTCAGCCATTGGCTTCAGTCGCAGGACCGCTATGCAACACTCGAAGCTCAACATCTGCTTACCGTCCGGTCGGACCAGCTGGTCTTCGCGGACTGGTTGCGTTTGAAAGTCTTTTTCGCTGCGCCAATAATGCTTTTTTATCTTTTATTCGTCCGCGGCTTGATTCTCGACGGATGGCCGGGCTGGTTTTATGTGTGCCAGCGAACTATTGCCGAGTTCCTCCTCTCGATCCGCCTCTTGATTGAAAGGTTAAGAGCGAAGAGGTAAGGGCGAAGCGGGGAGCGGGGAGCAAAGAGCAGGGAGCAAAGAGCGA